>Ga0214165_1000860_pt1 | contig 18916 bp, 24 predicted proteins | sample TroBogypolimnion_34_FD_153004 | JGI IMG/M metagenome (GOLD analysis project Ga0214165, IMG submission 153004) | Freshwater microbial communities from Trout Bog Lake, WI - Practice 03JUN2009 hypolimnion v3 | ecosystem: Environmental > Aquatic > Freshwater > Lake > Hypolimnion/Profundal zone ... | reverse complement strand
GTATTCCATCTGACTTACAGAGTTTTATTGCAAGCTTCCTGAAGTCTGAACTGTACATTATAATATAAAATGGATATTTTGTGATGTTGCAAAACATTTCGGGACTGACAGTAGCACATTGTTTTTTACACAGAGCACAAGAAACCCGATGTGTGTTTGAGCAAACAAGTGTTCTTCCTATTGAAGAACTGATTGAAAGAGAAAGAAATCAAGGTGCACGGCGCATACAAACCGCGTGGCGTCTTTCTATAAGCTCCCCTGATTACAAGAAGTGTAGGGATCGACTTTTGCGTGAAGCATGTGAGCTGTCTGGCATCAATATAAAAAAAGATGAAAACATAAATTGAAATAAGTTTGGTAACACACAGAAAGGATGCAACAACAATGGGTTAACAACCCTGATTGGTGGTTTAATTGCTCTCATGAAACTGACATTTATATATCTGAAACATTTGGCCATCTACTAGATGAGTCACCAACATCAGATCCCATAGAGATGATCCTTAGGTACGACCAACTTCCTAGACACTTGTTCAGGGGTACCCAGAGTAATCACATAATCGAGTACTTTTTACAAAATGCATTGCTATATGCCGATACGGTTGACCACAAGGATCTTACACCTGTCCAACTAGTTTTCGCACTGTTGCCATGGCGTCATTCGAAGGATCCGACTCTTGTTGCGCAGGCCACATGCATTGCATGGAAATCGGACCCTTCCAACCCGCTAATCCAACGGTTCTTGAAATCCAGCTACAAGAAGTTTCCATTAAAGGGTGCTGATCACGTCGTCACACCATGTACGTCTTTTGACCGATCAATCCTCAAGTATGACCCTGGTGCCACTGCAACACCTATTCCATTCAAGTATCCTGAGACTTGCCATTCCAGATATGTGATATCATTGAGCGGAGGTGTTGACAGCATGGTATGTAGTTGGAAGTTGAGAGACGGAATAATGGCAGCAGTCCACATCAACTATGGAAACAGACCAACCAGTGACGAAGAAGCCGGGTTCGTGTCATGGTGGTGCGGCATCATAGGAATACCACTGTTTGTTAGAAAGATCAGCGAGATCCAGAGGGCGCCGTGCAAGGAACACGGACTACGTGAAACCTACGAAGAGTATACACGACAAGTTCGCTACCACTGTTACAAGGAAAGGAAGCCTTTTGACATATTGCTTGGCCACAACAAAGATGATTGTTTCGAAAACATATGCACGAATATAGTTGGCAAGTGCAAGTATGACAACTTGGAGGGAATGGAGTACAAGTCAGTTCAAGATGGCATCACGTTTATTCGGCCTTTTCTGGACATTTCAAAAGAAGAAATCATCGACATGGCTCATAAACACAATATCCCTTATTTGCCCAACTCGACACCAACATGGAGCCAACGTGGTCAGATCCGAGCAAAGGTAGTTCCGGCATTAACCAGTTGGAACCCCAAGTTTGTCGAATCCCTGTTTGAGCTTTCCAATACGGTGAAAGATTTGCAAGAGCTTTGCAATGAGCAAGTGTGGGCTTTGACACCCGTCATATCATGGCCGAGTGCAGCAACAAGGGCCACCACGTTTACAATGGACAAGATCCCAAAGTCAAAATGTTTTTGGAAAACCCTGTTTCAGCATCTAGCCATACCAGTAGCATCCAAGTCTCTAAATAATATAATCGAGAGGATGGAGTCGGCGTCATACTGCAAGGTAACAGTTCCCTTGAATTTCGAGTGCAACAAGTCATGCAAACTGACAATCCGTTCGACCAAGGTATCTTTTACAGAAATAATACGCAAATGAAGTAAATATACAATTCTATATTTATTTATTTTACACATCAAACCAAAAGGTAGCTCGAACAAAACTGGTCCATACACAGTCAAAGGTCTCAGTATAAGGATTTATATATCAATTTATTTCCAATGGAGACCGAACAACAACCTTCGCGAAAGCGCAGACTCCGTGTAAAGAACGTCCAACTCGAATCTTATACGGATGAAGAACTCGCCTATTACAACAAGCTTGGCCCTGATGAGCAAACCAACATTGCGAAGCTCGAGAAGAAAATGCTCGACATGAGCGACTCTGCTATTCCTGCCCGTTTCAAAGTGCTGCAGAGTCCCATTGATGACAAGATCAAGAGCATTGCCATGTCCAAGTTGGACGAACTTAGCAGCCTGTGTACCAGCTCGGGCGAGTACTACAAGATCAATCACTATATGCAAAGTCTGTGCCGTATTCCGTTTGGCAAGTACCAGTCCCTCCCTGTCACAAAGGGCAATCGCGAAGAGAGCAAGGAATTCATTTCCAAAATCAAGCATTCCCTAGATGACAAGGTGTATGGGCACACATCGGCCAAGGATCAGATCATCCGTCTACTCGCTCAATGGATATCGAATCCCGAGTCCAAGGGGCTAGTTATAGGGATTCAGGGATCGATGGGCACTGGCAAGACGACCCTGATCAAGGACGCAATTTGCGAGGCGCTTGGCCTTCCCTTTGCGTTTGTTCCTTTGGGTGGTGTAAGTGATGGATCTTTCCTTGTGGGGCATGGTTACACATACGAGGGGTCAACATGGGGCAAGATCGTTGACATTTTGATGAGGTGCGAGTGCATGAATCCAGTGTTCTTTTTCGATGAGCTGGACAAGGTGAGTTGCACACACCATGGGGACGAGATCATCAACATCCTGATTCACATGACGGATGCCATTCAGAACGCCCACTTTCACGACAAGTATTTTTCGAATCTCGAGTTTGATCTGTCCCGATCCCTCATCATTTTCTCATACAACGAAGAGAGCAACATCCACCCTGTTCTAAAGGACCGCATGGTACGCATCAATACAGCTGGGTACAAGCTCGATGACAAAATAGCGATTTGTGAAAAGCACATGATCAACTCGGTCCTCCATGAATTCGGATTCCCTGAAGGTCATGTCATATTTTCAAAAGAAATTCTAAAAGAAATTATTGGTACAGTTGAAACGGAAGAGGGAGTGAGAAATTTGCGAAGGGCACTCCATGACATTATCTCTAATATCAATCTCACCTTGTTGCTCGAAGAAAATATGGATAATAAGCCGGTGCAAGTCACATCAAAGCACGTGCACAAGTTTCTACCTAAATCCAAGGATGACTCGGCATACAAGATGATGTACATGTAAAATATGAGCTCGCCCTCATAACGGCGCCTGGCATGCAGCAGGGGCCAGCTTCGCTTTATTGTTTGAGGGTCTAAATGGATTGTATAGTAGTGAATGACTGTAAAACGACAGTACTTGTAAAATTTACCAAGAACCCAAATGAATTATATTTGGGTATACCCAAAGCGATTGCCATGTCATTGTACCCAGCTATATACAACTCAGATGCTGGCTTGATTTTTTCATACGTCATCATTTGCCTCATACATGGCCAATACAATTCAGGTTTATGAAAAATCACCTTGTTGAAAGAAGCTGCATCTTTGCCATTTGAATAATCTAATTGTTCGAATGGTGTTCGCCTATGTTTTATGCATGTTTTTGCAAAGGACAGAACACCATCAACCAATTGATCACATGTGACATGTTTTGACATTGATGTGTAATATTTTTAAATTTCCCTAAATATACAATGCACGATAATCCCATCTAGACCCTCAAACACTAAAAGCGAAGCTGGCCCCTGCTGCATGCCAGGCGCCGTTATGAGGGCGAGCTCATCAAATAGAAAAAGCATCCGAGAATATGGCGAGGTTCCGGCGGTCGTTGGCATATGGTGTCGTGATGGCAAATGTTACATGGACAAAGCCAAACTCCTTTAGGGTGTCTCGGAAGATTTCCGCGACTTGTTTGGGCGGGTTCCTGAATGCACCACACCCCCATGCACCTAGGACAAGATGCGTAATCTTGTGAAACTCGAACGTTTCTAGCACCATGCGCACCTTGTTCTTCATGAGCACCAGATCGGCCTCACGATACTGGCCGATGCCATCTAGGGCAGGAAAGCGAACAGCAGCTGCACTCACAACTCCTGCAATATTTACAAGAGGTGATTGGAGCCGTGAGTAATCGGATCCTTTTACAACCTTGACATTTGGGCTATACATAAGCTCGTCGTGCGCAATAGGATAGCGTTGTTGCGTGAGTGTAGGATACAATGTGGTCCTCCTGCAAATGTCCTCCTCTTGAGCATGGGCACCCCTGGTCACACCACCACCAGGCGAACGCTCACTCGCCATATTGAGTAATCCAAGTCTGATCCCCGGGCGCTCCTGAATAATTCGCACACAGGCATCAATGCAGTCTTCGTTGCGCACACTTACCACTGTTCCCGGAGAAGCGAGAACTCGTGGTTGTCGAGAATGCAATAGACCTTTGTAGCGCTCGCTCTTTTCAATAGTCATTGTCGATATCTGTTGAACAGTGTCTGAAAATACAGGCTCCATAGATTATGTTTACATAAATTTAGCTCTTATATCCACAAAGTAATACGAGTTCATTGCTCACATCCTCGTAAAGCGTTTCGGGTATAAGATCTGAAATAGATTCTACGTCGGGTACGTGAATATGCATGTACGGGTTTTCATATTGTGCCCAAAATGGAATGTTGTCCCGACCATACTCGCGATTGTATCCGCAGAGCAACGCCAACAGCAAAACATTGGATACGTTGCAAGGCTCCTGCCTCGCAGCTACCATCTGATTGACTATACGATTCGCTCGCTTGTCCTTTTCGTTGACCTCGTACATCTTGGTCCAATTGCCCACCACATTGTCCAACGGTGCCGTCTTGTAGCAAAGGTAGGAGCCAAGGGTGTGTACGTAGTCCCGTGGAACCTTGTGTCTTGCATACATTTCGCTTGTACGCATTGTGAGACGAAACAAGTTGATCAATTTTGGAGCTTGCATTATTTTCTACCTATTTTATTTTTCATTATTCATTATTCATTTTTCTTGGTATATAAAGAATGCTAACAACGTAGCGCCAATGGAAAAGCGTGGACGTAAAAAGGCCGAAGTAGCCGTTGGGTCAGAAAGTGTTGTGGCCCCAGAAAAAGTCAGGCGTGGTCGCAAACCAAAGGCAGTGGTAGGATATGACAGTACATTGCCATGTTCCAGTGATGACGAACACATCATCATGAAGCTCAACATTGCCATTGCGAACGACAATGGATGTGAGGGAAACGTACCGTGCCCTTTTAATGAGAATGAAAGCGGACCATACTCGGATATTTGCTACGAGAACGAAATGAACACGCTTGACACGGTTTTGCCATCATGCGGAGACACAAATCCTGACACCCTAAAGATTTGCGAATTGCTCAAGGACTTTGAACAAAAGAACAAGAATAATGAATGGCCACAAACGACCAACATCCATTGCTATTGGTGTTGCCACCGCTTCGAAACTCCGCCTTTCGGCATCCCTTTAAAGTATACGAATTCCAAGTTTCATGTGTACGGATGCTTTTGTTCGTTGGAATGCGCTGCTTCATACAACTTTGATTCAAAAGAGTCACACGATGAAATATGGGAGCGCTACAACCTGATCAACCTGATTGCTAAAAAGATTGGGCATGGTCACACTGTCAAGGCGTCGCCCACACGACTCGCCCTCACCATGTTTGGCGGCTACCTCAATATTGAGGCGTTTCGCGCATATTGCAAGACAAGCAAGATCATCAATATCAATTTCCCGCCCATGATGACGCTCACACAACAAATTGAAGAGATCAATGAATGCGATATTATGAACGACCACAAGTACATCCCTGTTGACACCGACCGGATCAATAAATACAAGGAACGGCTGTCACTCAAACGTTCCAAGCCAGTGAATGCGCTTGAGAATACACTCGATCATACTATGAATCTCAAGTTTGGAATGCATTGATCAGCTAGCTTATCCAAGACCGCTCTCTTGGCCAGGGTGTCGGTGTCGCGTTATTGAATGTCTCCATAGTATCACGCCAATCCCATTTGATGGGTTGTGTCTTGTCGGCATACCATCCCAACCTTTGTTGTTGCGGTCTCTCTGAAACGGGTTGGTCACATACAAGTTCACCATTCACTGTATACACACAATTGCTCATGCTCATGCTCATACTGATTTTTATTATAATCCCATTTTATTTACGTATATAAGAGGAGGTAAGACTCAATCTCGATATGAGTTCCGATTCTGAACAGGATGTTATTCTCAATGATTTGTGGAGTTATTATTTCCACGATCCCCTAAACAACGACTGGAACTTGAGCAGCTACTCAAAGGTCTTGGATATTGGATCTGTGCAGGATTTCTGGTTGGCACATGACACATTTGAGCCCAAGGTGCATCTTGGGATGTTTTTCTTGATGCGCGAACACATTTTCCCATGTTGGGATGATACATTGAACAAGACGGGGGGGTGTCTATCAATCAAAGTTTTAAAGGCCGAAGTCCCGGCATTTTGGAGCGAGCTTTGTATGCGGTTGCTTGGCGAAACGTTGATTGTAGATGAAAAAAGTAAAGGATTCGATCTTGTTAATGGAATCTCGACGAGTCCAAAGAAACATTTTTGCATTATCAAGATTTGGTTGAGAACCCACGAGTTATCGAACAAGGTGTTTTTCAACATTCCTGTGGGGTATTATGGGGATGTGCTGTACAAGGCCAATGTTGAAAACATGGCATAATATAAAGTCAGTTTTATTTATTGGAGAAATGTATACAATTATTTTTATACGACATGCCGAAAAAGATAGTAGTCTTGACACCAAAGGCAGAGCTCGAGCTACATCCTTCACCCATACAACGATTTTAGTGTGCCCCGAACAATCTATACAATGAGCGCACCACATTCTGAGCGATGTCTCGAGACCATGACACCAACACTTGAAAAAGCAAAGAATCGGGTTCGCCACACAATTGTCCCCCGTGCTCACACTGAACAACTTGCCAAAAAGCTGCTTGAACAAAAAGAAAATGCTCTTGTGTGTTGGGAACACTCCCGTATTGTAGACATTCTGAACAATATGGGCATGGGGGTTGGAACCAGATTCGAATTATGACGATTCGAGTTGTTTTGATGCCACATGGGTTTTATCCATCAATTCTACCTCGTTCGATCTCAACGTATATCGCCAGTTTGCTATACATGACATGATCGCTATATGGAACCACCCAAGGACAAAAGTGTGGTGGCACCAATCATTCACAGTACCTCGGCAAGAAACGAGGTGTATCCTTTCTTAGAATCAATCCAAACTCCGCTGGATACAAATGGCCGCCGACACCAGGTTCACAGATGTTGCAATATACTTGACAAATTCCTTTTGCTTTTCTTTTGGCTTGCTTGATTCCATCATGAATGCTGATATACTCGTGATGTAGCCAAATGAATAAAAAATAAAATGGTTCATAAAAACAACTGCCTCCCAAATCTCTAAATCATATTACTCGTATTGTGATGGCGCAATAGCAAGTTTAATGTCCCCAAGGGAGGCCACAGCATACTTGATAATGAGCGGATAGTCATTCTTGAGGTATAGCTCAATGGTGTTGCAAAGGTTGGTGCACTTGGTGAATAGGACTAGGTACTTGAGCTTGAAAACACCCTGCACGATCTCGTCAGTCTTGTTCGAGACCGACGCCATTGACCCATTATTGTCAGATAACACTGTCTCTTGGCAACAAAAGTCCCCCTTGCAACTAAAGATGAGTTGATTATAAATATTCTTAATCTCAACGAGGTCACTGACATTGCTCATATCCCTACAAATCTTCTGAAAGTCCGTGGAAGGCAAAGTGATGACCGAGTTGAATTCGGTGGGGTCGATAGAGATATGCGGGTTGTCCAGGTCCAGAAGGTTCAGTTTGTAAGTTGTCTTTGTATTCTTTTCATTGTTTTCAATCTTGATTCCCAAATGGTTAATATCCGAATCATCCATGAAGAAAGTGAGTGTATCGTTGCTGTTGATTGTCTTGATCAACTTGTGCATATTCAGCATATTGACCCCGATGCTAATCTTGTTCTTGCAATAATAGTGTTCAAACTTGCTCGCTTCCAACTTGAGATGCACAAGGACAATATGTGATGTGTCCATGGCGATAATCTTCATACCGGTGTCATCAAACTCGATGCACGTGTCAGTGAGTAGCTCTTTCAACGCCTCGATCAAGATTTTGACCGAGCTAGCTTGAACCGTTTTTATTTCGAGATGGTTTTGCATGATATTCGTGGAATCACATTCATCTTTAAGTGGACACACAAGCACAAGCACACTGCTCATCGTTTTGGAGGGTAGTGACACATAGGTCGTCACTGCATGTGATCATTGTGATGGCCGTCGCCCCAGATTGTAGGATGCAGTGGTAATCCTCAATACCCAAAATATTCATACTGAATAGTAGCCGAACAAGCTCATTCACGGTGAAGCAAAGACATCCCGAATATGTATTCATGAAATCGGTCACTTCAATCTTACCTACCTTGCCCTTGTGAATGGCTGCATAGAGGAATGCATTGTCGTGAAAATGCTTTGCTTGGACCGACGTGTGGCCGCCCTTGACCCTTTCGCTACCCCTGCGCACTAGCGTGTTTGAGCCATTCCAAAACCTAATGTTGTAAATCTTGGTACCACTCACATTCTCGGGTACCTCGAAGCTAGTCAGTCCACACGGGATCCCCAAGAAAACATACCTGAAAAGATCAAACATGAAGAATGTATTAAACACGTTTCGCCGACCCATGTAGCTAATATCATACTCGTCAACCCGAACAATCCGGTCGGCATAAACGGACGTCACAATGTTATTGAAAGGAACAACTATATTGTCATTCAAAAAAGTTGAAATGCGTGCTTTAGTCTTGAAAAGGAAGTATAAGGATTCACACAGCATGGTTACACTGACATAACTAAATCCTTTAAGTACATTTATGTGATCATGTTGGCATAAAAAAACTGAAATGTGTGATTTGCAAAGCAAGGTTAAACATAGTTTAATAAATCCTACAAGTACAATAAAAAGCAATATGCCTCCCAAAACTAAAACTTGGTTCACCGCTTTCAACAAGAATCCATCCGAGAACCTGAAAAAGATGTCGGTGCTTGAGATTGCGAATGTCATGCAGCAGCTCCAAGTCGCCTATCACAACACTGCCAAACCCCTTGTTTCCGATGACATTTACGATATTATCAAAGAAAAGTTGGAGGTGCTGGATCCGACCAACCCAATCTTGTTCAACGTGGGAGCTGCCATCTCGGCCACCAATGTGCGCAAGGTCAAGCTGCCGGTCTATATGGGTTCCATGGACAAGGTCAAGGCGGACACAAAGGCGATCGATGCCTTTGCCACTAAATATGGCCAACCCAGTGAATACGTGATTACGGACAAGTTGGATGGGAACTCGGCGCTCTATGTTGTGGACAGCGCAGGAAAGGCCAAGCTATATTCTCGTGGCAACGGTGAAATCGGGCAAGACATCTCGCATCTTGTGCCATTTGTCGCCGGTTTCCCCAAGAAGCCTGTTGGCCCAATGACAGTCCGTGGTGAACTCATCATTTCGCGTGAGAACTGGTCCAAGGGAATCAAGGGGGCCAATGCGAGGAACACGGTTGCTGGCATCGTGAATGCCAAGGTACCCGACCTCGAGATCGCCGCCCTCACATCCTTTGTTTCATATGCTGTAGTAACTCCCGAAATGTCGGTTAGCAAGCAAATGACATGGCTCAAGACCAAAAAGTTCACTCCTGTCGAGAGCATTGTGACCAAGACGCTCGATGTCACGTGGTTGTCCGAGTACTTGGCGAAACGCCGCACAACGTCTCCCTACGAGATCGATGGAGTTATCGTTGCACACAATGCCTACTACCCTGTCATCGCAAAGAAGAATCCGGCATCGGCCTTTGCATTCAAGCACCTGTTAACAAAGGAGACTGCCGAAGTCAGTGTGACCGAGGTAGAGTGGAACGTGTCCAAGGATGGATTGCTCAAGCCCACTGTCCTCTTTCTTCCCGTCCAGCTATCAGGTGTGACTATTCAACGTGCTACCGGATTCAACGGGGACTTTATCAGGTCCAACGTCATTGGCCCAGGTGCCCGCCTGGTCATCACGCGGTCTGGCGATGTCATTCCGCACATTATCGAATCGCTCAAGCCTGCCTCGTCAGGTAAGCCACAGATGCCCGACGTGCCATTTGTGTGGACAGAAGGAGGAAAGGAGATCAAAACCAAGGGCAATACAAGTGAGCAAGATCTAAAACAAATAACACACTTTTTTGATAAATTAAAGATCAAAGGATTCAGCGAGGGGACAATTACAAAGCTGTACAAGGCAGGGTACAAGACGGTCAAGTCGGTGATTGACATTGGTGACGATGGTGGCGGCATAGTCCGTGGACCCATTGTGGAGGCGATTCGGACAACAGTCAAGGGCGCTTCATGTGTGGATCTCATGGTGGCTAGCAACATGTTTGGAATGGGCTTTGGAGAGCGCAAACTGGTGGCCATAACCAATGCCATCCCTGGCCTCACTAAAAACGCCACTCCATCTGTTGCCGAACTTGTTGCAGTTGACGGGGTATCGACTCTGACTGCTGGTAAGTTCTTGGTGGGTCTGAAGCAATACCGGGACTTTTTGGTAGCATCTGGACTTGGATCATCTTGTGTCAAAGTTGCAGCCGCAGCCGCAGTTCCAAAGGGAACCAAGTGGGCGAATCAAATTGTGGTTTTCACAGGTTTTAGAAACAAGGATTGGGAACAGGTGATCACGGACAATGGCGGTACCATTGGTGCATCTATATCTAGCAAGACCACCCTTGTTGTGGCCAAGGATCCGGATGCATCGAGTGGCAAACTCGATGGGGCACGTGCAAAGGGCATCAATATTGTAGGGATGGACGACTTTAATCCAAACCCTTAGTGAGCGAGGGTCAATACATTGGTCGAGATGAGAATTGCCCCGACAAGCAAGAGCACAGCTAGGATTTCGCGCCAAACTACAACATTCTTTTGTTTCAAAATAAACAGGTTGAATATCCAAATGTTGAGCATGTAGAATCCAATTATACAAGTCATTATTTGCATTGGTGCAAGTCCGTTGGCATTTGCATATTTGTTCCCAAAAATATTAAAAACGTATTCAAACAAGACCAAGGGTATAGCAAGGAGGTACGCTTTCCAAAAGGTCCAGTGTTTCATTTTGAGGTGGTAGAAGGAAGCAACCGTGTAGAACCACGTCCCAATATATATCAAGAATATCGAAACAAGTTTGCCAATCATTTATTTTTCATCACATAAGAAAGCGATTTGACGACATCATCAACACTCATGGATTACATTTTGAATGATCTAAAAAATAAGCAATGGGACACAGCACATAATGTCCCAACTGTTCGATGTGGTTTGACAATTTCAGATTCATCGTATGTGCAACTGACCATTTACGTTTTTCCAAGTGCCTTGGTTAACAATTGTTTTGATTTGAGTCTCTTGACACTGATCATGTACCCAAACATCAAGTCGTCAATGTTTGAAATGGAATTTGATGATTTTAACATGCTGAAACGGCCTGACATCCTTGTTGGATTTGTACCACACCCAGATGCAAAAGCAACCGACTTGACATGTGTTACAGTTCTCATTGAACCTCAAAACAGACCAAAGAAGGGATGGTTTTGGTCAACGCCAGCAATTGACAAGTCAGAATGGTGGACAAGTGAGATCAAGAATAATACGGCGTACACACCATTCTTGTATGACAAGTTTCCGTTCCCAACGATGAGTTTTATAAATTGGAATATTACTTTGAAATGCAACTCGCTTGTGAAACCCCGTATTCTGTGCGCAAATGTTCAACAAAAAGAAAGGGTAGCGCTAGTAAATGCGAATATTTACATGCCACATTGCAAGTATACACTATTTCCTAATTTCAATAAATTTAGAATGCAGAATGATTTAGTTTTGCCAAACATCTAGCATCTTCCTCTGCCTCGACTGATCTTCCCACGTCCTCTGCCCCGACCCCGACCACCTCCGCTAGCCAAGCTCGCATAAGTATTTGCTGCCCGACTCTGGATGTTCCTAAAGTTCTGTTCCGTTTCTGTTATTTTTTGGACCGCCTCGGGCCGCCCATGAGATGCAATGGTCTCTTTCAACTTACTAAACTCGGGACTCATGAAAAAGTTAGAGACATTCCTGAGCCGGTCTGACGTAAGACTGCGGATATGTTCAACATTTATGTTTTTGAAATTCTCCGAAACAGATGAATCAAAGCTTTGCAATTGTTCTATGACGGCCGACATGAGCATTTTGTATTCATTGAGAACCCCCGAAACATCCACAATAATGTTCAGATTGTTAATATAGGCTTCTGTCAAGGTCTGGTTGAAAGCAGATAAATCAGCCAACTTTTTATTGTACTCTTGTGCAAGCAGCGACGTCTTGTCAATGCGTGCCCTCACTTGATCGAGTTGCGCCCTGAGACCCATCGAGGGACCTGCTGCAAGGGTCCCCAGAGCGGTTTCGGGATTCCGTTTTTTGAACATGTTGAACATTGTTTTTATTTGACCATATGTTTTTTCTGTCAAAAAGAAAAAAAAGACTAGGGTAATAGACATCATGCCATGGGGATATATTTCTGTGATTTCAATTCTGATTGGATTCGTTGCTTACAACCTCGACTTGATGATGAAGCTGGCATCGGACGTCAAGTTTATCCGCATGCACATTACAAAGAAACAAGAAAACACTAAGTAGGCATCCGTTATGCGTTATATATATCCAACCTATTCTTGTCACTCAACATCAATGGGCTGATGAAGCTGCCGGCAACAAGAGATGTAGAGTGGCTCGAAGGACCTGAGAAATAGTTGGCCTGGATCTCGGTCGTTCCCAGTGCATAGTTGAAATACGACATGTTGGAAATCATGCATCCTGCGACAGGTCCGCTAGGGAACAAGAACAAATCACCTTGGTTCTGTCTGAGCATAGAGGAATATGTTGCCGACTGATAAAGTTGTTCATTGATATAGAACTTGACACTCAACCCATTTTCAAAATCATTGATAGGAATATTGTCCTCAAACACGACTGTGATCAAGAACCACTTGCCACTATAAAGCGACAACAAATTCTTCCTATAAAGATCATTCTCATCTCTCAAATTCGGAATATATAATTGCTCTTGAATGTTATTGGCAGTGTTGAAACGGACAACAAAGTCAAGCGCATTAGTTCCGAACGACAACATAGGGCATACAGCAACATAGTCGGTCACAGTGTTGGTAATGTTGGTCATTGTATCCGTGACACTATATGTGTATTGTTTCGCGTCACCACGCAAGAAAATCGGCATGTTGGCTTGGCTATTGTTTGTCAATCCATTCACATTGATCCAAAGGGAGTATGTGAATTGGGCACCTCCCTTGATGTTCATAGAGGGATTCAAGGGAAGAGAATTAGTAGCAAACGGTAGAACCGTGTTGTAGGTATAGTAAGAAATCTGGGAACTATCAGCGTAGCCATCGACGATAGGCACTTGCCGTTTAACATTCATGTCAGTCGGGTCGATCGATGAAATGCTGTCCGAATTCATGACTTTTAATGCAACATAATAGACTATACCCACAACAAGTAACCCTACCACGACTTGCATGATCTTTCCTCCAACTGATGATTTATTGAACATTTTCCCGACAGCCTCTTTTGTTTTTGCCATTGCTGCTGTTGTTTCACTCATGACTATATTTACAGATTATTTAGAGAATATTCTAGTTGCTAGTTGTTGTACCAGATAGGTCGTAAATAGGAGATCGGACACCGTAGTTGCCAAGACCAATTAGTGAAAGCCAAGAAGACGTAACGGGTCCGGCGTTGTAATTCGCTTGCATTTCCTTTTGTGTCAGTGCATAGTTGAAAAACTTGCCGTTGGAAATATAACCCTGTGTGGTGTTGACTTTTTCACCCATTGTCAGATTGCCATTGGTGCCCTTGATCATGGGACGAACAGGGACGTTCATTGCTGCGCCCACATCATAGACGGTCGTTGCAGAGTACAGGTCCCCATCCAAGAACACATAAAGCGTGGTGTCTTGAATCACAATTCCCACATTCACCCAGCGTTGTAGAGGGATATAGTCAATGACGGACACAAGGAATCCGCTGTTGAATTGGCTTAATGAATTAGTAGAGAGGATGTCAGAGGCCGATAGGGACGCCGCCGCGACTTGGGACGTGGATATGCAAATGTACATCTTGTTGGTTGTCTTGTCCATCAACACGATTGGGTTTGTGTTGGACGAATACCTAGTTTGTCCAGTTGCTGACACAACAGGTGCATTTCCTCTCTGGAAAATGAGTTTGTGATCAGCAGTTGAATCGTAGGTGCTGCTCAAAATGATCCAAAAGCTATAGCTGAACTCTTGCCCGTTTGACACAAGGGACATTTGCGAGGCGTCCACCTTGTATGGGACAATGTTCCTGTCGTTTAGAGAGATCATGGACGTCTGAAGGCTCACATTTTGCAACTTGTTCTTTTTCACCATGCTCACAATGTAGATCACGATTAGAACCAATATGAGCATTGCCACCACAATTAGAATGATCAGCCAAGAGTCTTTGAGACTGTCCATCATGACATTTTTCTTTCCAGTTACTGCATTGGTTGTTGCGTTTGCATTAGTCGGGGCCATTATTATATTATTATCTTGGCACAAAATAAATCAAGTCACACTCTTGCTAAAATTGAAAATGTAGGCATTACACACGGTTCCAATGTTTGTCTTGAGATTCGGTTTCAACTTTTGAGCATACATCGCCTCGGAAAGCAATGCAATATTCTCATACGTATACAATGCCAAGCTATTCATTTTCTTGTTCACACTATAGTGTTGTGCAGCCCTCGAGGTAATCTGCGTATATTGGATTTCTTTTTTCTTTTTCGTAGCATCCTCGAGTCGTATGCTCTGACAACGAATTATACTAATAATATTGATGAGATTCCAATCACTGATACTGAATGCGAAATCCTCAAGGATTGACGTATCCATAAACAACTTACTAATTCGAGCATGTACCGAAGCTGCTGCAACATCGACCATGTAGTTGTCGTACATCATGAAACTGATCAATGTTGGATCGCTCGATATGGCAACCTCTAGACCACTTATCCCATCATTTTCAAACAAATTCTCAACTATTTGATATATATTCTTGTCAAAATAACGGAGGCTCAGGTCGATTCCCCTTTGCATGTGTCCAATATTGCATTCACAACGTTCAGCTTCCTCTCTGACATTGGGTCCAAACACACGAACAATGTCGGTTAGTAAAGGAAGTTCCAAACGAAGGAGCTTGCATTTCTTTTTAAGTTCGGTGACACGCCTCTCTTCACCGGTAGAACACGTGATGACTACTTTGGCACCCCCCACCAACTTTTGGACAAACGTATTCGCATACCTATCCTGAGCAAAGAGAATGTCGATGTCGTCGAAAAAAACAACGCGTTTCTGCAATGCCAATGTGTCGCTTACATCGCAGGTTGTCACAAAATTGTCCACTTGCTCTACAAGGTCTTTATGGTTTTCTGTGTTGGGCTCAAACACTTTGATGTCAAACAATTTGAATGCCAAATTGCAAAATGTGGTCTTGCCGCTACCGATAGGAGAAATTATAAGAAGCCCACCAGCCTCCTCTTCATTAGTCAAGAACCCTTCCATGATATTTTTGCCATTTATGTTTCCTAGAAATGTGTCCATTTGCCTACGTATTTCCGGCGTATGTGTCGAGCACTCCGCATTTCCCTTTTAAGTCAGTCCACGATATACCTTTGTAGTTGTTTTGTTCCCCAAAGCACATGTCGTTCATTGTCTTGTAAGGAGTTTTGATTGCGTCGAGGTCCATGGTCCCTTGGAACGCTTGAGAAAAGTCGTACGAATAGCGTCCGTCACTACCTGAATATTGAGGTGCACATAGGACGTTGCCATTCGCGGCCGACTCTTGATCAGTGTTCAGGGTACGTACAAAGTAGTCGGGACAGATGTCAAGAATAGGCTTGGCGATTGCCATGGCAACTTGTGCAGCTCTAATCTTTTTGTCAATGACATAAATGTCAACAAGTGCCACCGTTACAATAACAGTCAAGCCTATAACAATTGTCAAGATCAGGAAGGACATGTTCCAACCGAAATCGAAAATGAGGAGGACAAGGAGGCCAACAATGCAAGCCTTGGCAATAATGACAAATATGAGTGTATTTAAATAATTCTTGATGGAATCGTCTGCCATTTTACATTTACCACACAAAAATATCTACAGACGCTTGAGTTCCAATGGATTAGCGCCATAGCTGCTTGTGTTTTCACCCCAGGCGATAGGAACTGGTACACGGTTGACATCGCTAATGTATTTTTCATGCATACTCAACTCGGCAATTATTTGAGGGACAAAATACGCCAATACCTGACCATTCAATGCACGAACTTGGCCAACCACGTCAAACTTGCTGTTCTTACTGTCTTGCAAATACACACCCCGCATGGCAATGACAAGCTCGGGAATGGACTGGCGGCCAATGTTGTACTTGCCACAGCTCTTGTCAAGCACCATGTTGTGCATACCCACCTGCAACGCGTCAATGTTATTCTGGCTGAAAAACAAATCACTCACTGGTGAGCGCCCAACATTGCCTCTGAGCGCGTCTTTGATAAACCCCTTTGGCGTTTCAGAATTGCCTGACGTTTCGTAATCCGAGTAACCAAATATGTCGACATTAGGTACACGTCCGTTTGCCATCTCTTTTATAAAAGACACCAATTAAATCTGGCGGGCAGCAACGACAAGTGTCTTGACGTTTTTCAACATGATGGTCAAGTCTTGTTTATTGTCAGCCGATTTTGTGAGTGTCAGTCTTTCCTCGAGAGCTTCTTGCAAATGTCCCAAAGAGGTCTTGTACGCATCTACCTTTTAGCAATCATCATCCAACCTAGCTTTTCAAACATCTTGCGAGTCATCAAAAGTTACGGAATATTTCATTTTATAATGTAATTACAAAATTTGTCTATACAATATAAATGACTCAATTTGATTTCACCAAGAGTGATATTCTTCCATTTGTGCAAAAGTACAAGTATGTCGACATTGATGACGCCGCCTTTATCAAGATCATGCTAGCTATCGAGGTTCTCATCTTCAATTTGCTAAACAATGTCTTGTACGTGACGCGCTCACTCAAGGTCAAGACGGTGAAAAAGGATCACTTCATGGCCGTGCTACAAATCATGAAGGACTATACGAATGGCAAGGGCGCACCGGCCATGAAAGGTGGCGCGCTTGTCATGCCCACCGAGTACTATGGTACCGATAGCGGACGTTATTTCGACGCCGATGTTGTGGGCGCCCTCGAGAACCATCCTTGGACTGACCCTAGCATGACCCGTGGTGCTCTCGACTCGACCTTTGTTGGAGGAAGCAGCAGCAAAGCCAAGACCTTTATCACAAAAAAACAAATTACAACTATTATTGAAAAGTTCAAGAAACAAGAAAAGGAAGACTTCATTGTGTCTTCCCCGGTGTATGCCATTATCGCGACCAGTGTGACATCAAACATTGACCTGCTACTACAGGAATGTGTCAAGATCAGCCCAGCAAAGAAACTCACCGTGTCCACCCTCTATAAAGCTCTCACAAAGAATGCTAAACGATTCGCGCACATGTCTTACGTGTGGAAATAAAATTCGAGGACATGCAAAACCAAACAAATCAATTGTTTTCCGACGAACAACTTATTTGACCCATTTCGAAAAAACCATGCGCATCCTTTCCGTCCCTCCTATTTGTGGCATTTGCAGTATCGTCAAAATAGCTCTTTGAACTTCATCATACTCGGTTGAATGTATTTGCAACTTCCGATACTCTCCTGTTTCCAGTTTTCCATATTCTAAAAGTAAAAGCACAAGTGCGCAACAATATCTATCATTGAACTGAGCCAATAGTACATCTTGTACGGCTCCTTTTTTGTTCAAATATAAACCACGTAAAATTTCGACAACTATTTTTAGAAACGTGTTGTTTTCTCCTTTTTGTAGTCTCGTGTTGAAAACTTCTGAATTTTTCGATAGGAATTTTGCAAGCTCGTTGTCTTTTGCATTTGCATCCAATACTTTTGTAAGATAAACAGGAAACGTCACATCATGTTCTTGTATTTCATATTCTGCAGTATATTTATCTAGAATTGAACTCAAGTAGAATATTGTAAATATATTGGAAGTTGCAGTTACACATTGTTTAGTTTTACTAATATTTATGACCATCTTGTCATCGAGCATACTTATGCGTGTTATCTCGTTGTTCGCGTACTCAATTGTTATATTGTGTGGTGAAAGTCCGCCACAGAATGCATGGCACGCCGTTTCATGTTTTGTTAACATCTCAATCATGTATGGATGCAGTTTATGAAATAGTTTATATCTAGCGGTTGGTCCTTGCATGATGTCCAACAATGTTTCTCCATTTGTTGACACGTATTTATGCACGTTGACATCTGCACATTTAGATGTATTATATAATGGCGGGTCTGGGGTCGCTAGTGCTTGCTTTATCTTCATGGTCATACTTGGCTCCAATACAGGTTGGATATTGTCAATCACATTTGTATTTATTTTGACAATTCCAATATTTTTGACATTTTCCTTCATTTCAACATTTTTTACATTTTCTTTATTCCAATATTTTTTACATTTTCTTTATTCCTTACGTTGGCCATTTCCTTTGCTTTTCGGTCGGCAACTTGTGCATTTATAACAGAAAATGACGGGAATGAAGGGAGGCTTCTCAGTTCATCCATACCCTTGTTTACAGTCAGTCCCAAAATACTTTGCAACACAGTATTGCCGCACAAATATTGGGATTTTCCATAATAGGAAATTTCATCTTCTAAATTTCCTTTTGATG
>Ga0214165_1000847_pt1 | contig 19096 bp, 21 predicted proteins | sample TroBogypolimnion_34_FD_153004 | JGI IMG/M metagenome (GOLD analysis project Ga0214165, IMG submission 153004) | Freshwater microbial communities from Trout Bog Lake, WI - Practice 03JUN2009 hypolimnion v3 | ecosystem: Environmental > Aquatic > Freshwater > Lake > Hypolimnion/Profundal zone ... | reverse complement strand
GACCAAGTTCAGGATCGTATTGATGACGCACTCCAGTACTGGCAAGATTATCATTTTGACGGACTTCAAAAAGTTTATTATATCAAAGGTCTATCAGGATCCACTATAACCGCTAGCGGAAACACAGCACCTTTTATTGCCAATGTTGCATACTTTGTTGGCGGAACTTCTGGCGCTCAAGCATCTATTGCAGGAGTTTCAAATAATACCACAATTAATGTTAATTGCGGTCAAATACCTTTTACTACAGGTGAACCTCTACAATATGTGGATACTCATGGTACTCTACAAACTTCAGGAATGACGGTATCAAACTTCCTTTTTGGTGATATAGATAAACGGTATTTGGATTTAAGTGGTTCACAGGATGCACAGGGAAATCCAATGGAGATTGTGGGTATTTCCCGTATCTTTCCTATCTCAGACTCTCAGGCAAACGTCAATATGTTTGACCTTAGATATCAACTCCGTCTAAATGAGTTATATGATTTCACCTCCGCATCGTACATCAATTATACTCTAACACAACAGCATCTACGCTCTCTAGAAATTATGTTTACTGGAGAAGTTCCTATTCGATTCCAAAGACATATGCAAAGATTGTATATTGACTGGAATTGGGGTAACTCAGAAGCACCTATTGGCCAAGTGGTAATTGCCGAATGTTACGCTGCCATTAATCCTGATGTTTATAATTTGGTATGGAATGATCGCTGGCTCAAAGAATATGCCACTCAACTCATTAAGAGAAGTTGGGGTAATAATTTAAGTAAGTTTGCCGGTTTACAATTACCTGGCGGAGTTACATTAGATGGAAAAACAATTCAAGCAGAAGCAGTAGCAGAAATTGAACGCTTAGAGAAAGAAATGGAAAATAATTTTGGCGCTCCGCTAGAATTTTTCATGAACTAATATGGCCGTTTCGCACTATTTTAACAATTATGGATCTTTACCTGAGCAAAGGGTAATTGAGGATCTTATCGTAGAATCTATTAAGGTTCAAGGATTCGAAGCGTACTATTTACCCAATGATAACGATCAAGCTCGTGATTTATTATTTGGTGAAGATCCGGTAAAAAAGTTTCAATCTGCTTTTATGATTGAAATGTATCTTTCCAATTCGCTTGAGTACGGCGGAGAAAAGGAGTTCTTTTCCAAATTTGGACTTGAAATTAAAAACACAGTTCAGGTTGTTTTGTCCAAAAGGTCTTTTTCAGAAAGAATTCCACAAAATACTTTTACACGACCACGAGAAGGTGATTTAGTTTATATTCCATTTTTAAATGGTACAGGTGAATTATTTGAAATCAAATTCACGAATCAAACAAAAGACTTTTTCATGTTAGGTAGAAAAGTTCCTTATTTCTATGAATTAGAAATGGAGAAATTCAAATACTCTCAGGAAATTATTTCTACTGGTGTTCCTGATATTGATTCTGTGGTTACCGATTCAGCTTACACATTACACCTCAATCTTGGTGTAGGAACAGGAACATATGCAATCAACGAAATTGTTTACCAATCAACAGACGGAACATATGCGAATGCTGCTACTGTTGCTGTTGTTCAATCCTGGATTCCTTCTTCTAGCACATTGTCTGTGTCCAATATTGCCGGCGAGTTTATTGATGGCCAATCAATTATTGGCAGAACAAGCACAGCAAGCCACGTCTTAGCTTCATTTGATCCTTTAAATAGTCCAGCAAACAAAGAAAACTACGACAATGCATATATTGCAAACTCTGCCTATACAATTACAGACTTTTCAGAAATTAATCCGTTTGGAACTATTTAATGGCTAATACCACATACAATCGAATCATTCGTAAACTTGTTGTTGGTTTCGGAAATTTATTCAATGACATTACTTTAGTTCGTTATAATCCAGACCAATCCGAAGCAGAACGATTTATTGTTCCTATTGCTTATGCAGCAAAAGAATTGTATGTCCAGCGGTTAGAAGGTGATGCAAACTTAGATAAAAAAGTTCAAATGACTTTACCAAGAATGTCGTTTGAAATGTCCGGACTTACATACGACACAACAAGAAAACAAAATACAAATTTTAAAGCATTTGCACAAACAAGTAACGGAGTTGTTTCACAATACAATCCTGTACCATACAATTTTGATTTTAATCTTTACCTTTATGTTCGTAACATTGAAGATGGTACACAAATTATTGAACACATTCTTCCTTATTTTACTCCAGATTATACTATCAAATTAAATTTAGTTCCTGAAATGGGAATGGTTAAAGAAATACCTGTGGTATTAAATTCTACTACACACGAAACATCATATGAAGGTCCAAGAGATACGGATCCAAGAATAATTATTTGGACTTTAAACTTTACTGTTAAAGGCTATGTGTTTGGTCAAATATCTTCTGCCGGTTTAATCAAAACTTCTATCACCAATATTCTTAATGATATTACAGCAAGCAATTCAGTTGTGTTCAATATGGCTAATACAGGTGTTGGCCATTATCAAACTGGTGAACTTGTTTATCAAGGATATTCACTCAATTCAGCTACAGCTACCGGCAAAGTTATTTTGTGGACAAACAATCAGTTAACTCTTACCAATATTGAAGGTAATTTTGTTTCGTCACAACCGGTTATCGGTGTTAACACTAGTGCAAATTATTTGTTTACTTCATATCAAATACAACCATCAGATTATGCGCAAATTATTATTACTCCTAATCCGGATGGAGCCTCCGCTAATGATAAATACACTTATACTACCACAGTAACGGAAACGCCTTACATTAATACGGTTGTTCCAGACTCATCAAAACTAGAAGGCGACTTGGTGACACAGTTTGGATTTGAAGATTTAATAACCGAAACGGGAAGTTACGACTTAATCACTAATAACTAAGGTTTTAAAATGGCAAAAACACTACAATTTAGACGTGCACCTTCAGCAAATGTATTAGCAAATACTACATCGCCAGGAGAACTTTTTGTTGATACTACACAGAACACAATTACTGTAGGTGACGGAACAACTCCAGGCGGCTGGTATTTGGCAACTCAGTACCAGTTGAACGCTAATGCTTCTTATATGACCGGTGTCAATGCTACACAAAACACCTGGATTTCTGCCAATCAAGCATTTACTCAAGCTGCGTTTAACCAAGCAAACACCAATAATAGTAATATAGTATATTTGCAAGGCGGACTTAATACTGCCAATGCTAATACAGTATATCTATCTGGTGCTTTAGCTACAGCCAATGCAAACATTGCTTATGTATTACCTAAAGCAAATAATGCAGTAGCTAACCTTGGTCCTGTAATTACTGTTAATTCAACCGGATACCTGTTAGTTTCAAATACAGTTACTTCAACATCAAATACAGTAGGTGCTTTGGTTGTTTCTGGTGGTGCAGCAGTTAAAGGTAACGTATATGCCGGCGGTTATGTTTATTCATCTAACGGTATTGGTTATCCAACAGGCACAGGTGCTGGCGGTACAGTTGCTCAAGGTACATCAAGAACAACCGGTGTAACATTAAACGCTTTATCAGGAACAATTACATTATTTACAACAACACTTGCTGCACAAACAACACAAGCTTTTGTTGTAACTAATTCTTATATTGCTGCTACTGATATGGTTTATGTTCAACACCAATCTGGTGGCACTTTAGGTTTGTATACTTTTGGTGTAACGCCTGCTGCTGGTCAAGTTACAATTTCAGTAAGAAGCACTTTGGCAACATCAACAACGCCTTCCGAAGCTCCTGTGTTACAGTTTATGGTACTTAAAGGTACAACAAACTAATACTAATAATATTTAATATGAACAATTTGAATAAAAATTTATCTGAAATATTTGATGTGACCCCAATAGAGGAAGTTAAAACAGAAAAACTTCCAACTGTTTCTGCCAAATATAATACTCCAGACATAGAGGAAGATTTAACTGATGCTTATCAGCAATCAAAAGAAAATCTTCAGGGTATTATTGACCAAGGCAAAGAAGCTATGGAAGAAATACTTAATATTGCAAAAGCAGGACAACACCCACGAGCATTTGAAGTTTACGGAACATTACTTAAAAATATGGTGGATGCAAACAAAGAGTTATTAGGCATTCAGAAACAAATGCGTGAGATGGATAAAAAGAAAGAAGTAAACAATACCACAATTGACAAAGCAATCTTTGTTGGTTCTACTGCTGATTTAGGTAAATTATTAAAAGATAATGGCCACAAATAAACAATCGTATCGTGATAATCCTCTACTCAAACGGGTAGGCGTCAAAGTAAATTATACTCAAGAGCAATTTGATGAATATGTTAAATGCGCTAAAGATCCTATTTACTTTGCCAAATATATTAAAATTATTACCTTAGATGAAGGTTTAGTTCCTTTTGAGATGTATGATTTTCAAAAAGATATGATTCGTACCTTTCATGATAATCGTTTTGTTATTACTAAATGTCCTCGCCAGGTTGGTAAAACAACTACAGCAGTAGCTTATCTTCTCTGGACAATTCTGTTTCATGATTCTCAGAGTATTGCCGTTCTTGCTAACCGAGGAAATACTGCTCGTTCCATTCTCGGTAAACTTCAATTAGCATATGAGAATCTACCAATGTGGATGCAACAAGGAGTTGTAGAATGGAATAAAGGTCGTATTGAATTGGAAAATGGTTCAATCATTATTGCTGACTCAACATCTTCAGCAGCTTCTCGTTCTGGTTCGTTTAACATTGTATTTCTAGACGAGTTTGCTTTCGTACCATCTAATATTGCTTACGAATTTATCACTTCGGTTTATCCTGTGATTACTGCTGGTACTAAAACAAAAATTCTAATTGTTTCTACACCAAACGGAATGAATTTGTTCTATAAAATATGGAATGATGCCGTTAACAAAAGAAATAATTATGTTCCATTTGAAATTCACTGGTCACAGGTTCCTGGTCGTGACGAGGCGTGGATGGAAGAAACCATTAAGAATACCAGTCAACGTCAGTTTGACCAAGAATTTAACACACAGTTTTTAGGCAGTTCAAATACTCTGATATCTGGTCTCAAACTTCAACAGTTGGTTTATCAAAATCCAGTCACGGAACACGACAAGGTGAAGATTTATAAACCTCCAGTCAAAGGTGATGATGAAAACATTAAAGACCACCTATATGCGCTCATAGTTGATGTATCGGAAGGTAAAGGACTAGACTGTTCTACATTCTCAGTCATTGATGTTTCATCCACACCTTATGAACAAGTGGCCACTTATAAGAGTTCATCAATTTCACCCATATTGTTTCCAACTGAGATTTATAATGCGGCAAAACTATACAATGATGCCTATGTTTTAGTGGAGATAAATAATACACCACAGGTAGCAGATATTCTTCATCAAGATTTGGAATATGAAAACTTGTGGAAAGTATTTACAGGTAATAAAAAACCACAACAATTGAGTGCCGGCTTTGCTAGAGGTGTTCAGTTGGGTCTTAAAATGTCGCCTCAGGTTAAAAGAATTGGTTGCTCTAACCTGAAAACTTTGATTGAAGGCGACAAGTTATTAATTAATGATTTTGATACTATATCCGAATTAACCACTTTTGTGGCTAATAAAAATTCATTTGCTGCTGAATCTGATGCAAACGATGATATGGTCATGGGTTTAGTCATGTTCGGATGGATAACAACTCAAAAGTACTTCAAAGAGATTGTTAACCACGACATTCGTAAGCAGTTGCAGCTCGAAAGTATGAATCAGTTTGATGAAATTACACCACCGGCACCAGTCATTGAAGATGGATTAGAACATCCTTTTGATGTTTGGGATGGTGATGTATGGGAAAAAGCAGATGGCCGTGAAACTTACTCTGCTTATTTTAGAGAAATTCAACGATAAATCTCTAAATATGACGTTACATAAATATCATAATGGTATAATTATTGCCAATAAATCACAATATTCAAGGAGATAACAAATGGCATTTCAAATCTCTCCAGGCGTAAATGTTTCTGAAGTTGACTTAACCACAGTCGTTCCTTCAGTACTAACTACAGCCGGTGCTTTTGCAGGAGCCTTTCAATGGGGTCCAGCAAATACAAGGATTCAGGTTACTAGCGAAATAGATTTAGTCAACTATTTTGGTCAACCAGATAGCAACACTTCCAATTCTTTCTTTACCGCAGCTTCTTTTTTAGCTTATGGTAATAATCTACAAGTAGTTCGTGCTACTGATCCAACCTGCTTAAACGCAGATTCTGGTGTTGGCACAAACATTAATATGCCTAACAAATCTGTATTTCAGGCTACATATTTAAACCAAAATAACGGTAACGCATACGGCGCTTTCATAGCTCGTTATCCTGGTGCTTTAGGTAACTCATTGTCGGTTTCTGTTGTTGATGCTGGTTTATCTCCATTTAATACTTGGACATATGCAAATTATGTTAACGGAGCTCCAGGAACATCAGCACAAGCAATTGCTGTAAATGGCGCTGGTACATGGAACGATGAAATGCACATTGTTGTTATTGATACCAATGGCGTATTTACTGGCAATAAAGGCCAAGTACTAGAAGTTTTTGCATACGTTTCTAAAGCCTTAGATGCAAAAGATTCTTTAGGCAATTCAAACTACTATAAAAATGTATTGTTTAATAACTCTAAGTATGTTTATGCTATTGATCCAGTAAATTATAGTACCACCAATTCAACATGGGGTCTACCTTTATCTGGAACAACATACGCAACATTGACTTCTGCAATTACTTCAACCTTGTCTGGCGGTACATACACCAAGCCATCCGATGGTTCTTTGACTTCGGCTTTTGGTTTATTTGCTAGTGCTTCTGATGTTGATGTTTCTTTAGTGATTACTGGTGATGCGGACATAACAGTACAACAATATGTTATCGATAATATTGTTACTCCTGCCGGTAGTCTTACGGGTAGACGCGGAGATTCAATTGCATTTATTTCTCCTCCTTCTGCAAACGTTATTAACCAATCTGGTAGTGAAGTTTCAAACATTACCTTTTGGAACACAGCGTTAGCTCGTTCAACCTCTTATGCTGTTGCTGATTGTGGTTGGAAATATATGTTTGACAAATATAACAACGTATATCGTTGGGTACCATTAAATGGTGATATTGCTGGATTGTGTGTATACACCGATTCAGTTCGTGATCCATGGTTCTCACCAGCAGGTTTCAATCGTGGTAATCTAAAGAATGTTGTTAAGTTAGCATGGAATCCAAATCAAACACAACGTGATTCATTATATGCTCAAGGTATTAATCCTGTTGCAACCTTCCCAGGTCAAGGTACAGTATTGTTTGGAGATAAGACATTACAATCTAAACCATCTGCATTTGATCGTATCAATGTCCGTAGATTGTTTATTGTGCTTGAAAAAGCAATTGCTAAGGCTTCACAGTACTCATTGTTTGAATTTAATGATTCCTTCACACAAGCACAATTTGTTGCTTTAGTAACACCATTTCTTCGTGACGTACAAGGTCGCCGTGGCATTACTGACTTTAAAGTAGTTTGTGATTCTACAAATAATACTCCACAAGTTATTGATTCTAATCAGTTTGTTGGTGACATTTATATCAAACCTGCTCGTTCTATTAACTTTATTCAATTGAATTTTGTTGCTGTAAGAACAGGTGTGGCGTTTACTGAAGTCGTTGGACAGTTCTAATAAATAATTCAACGAATAGGAGAAAAAAATGGCATTCAACGTAGCAGAATTTAGATCGAATTTGATTGGTGACGGCGCCCGTCCCAATCTATTCCAAGTCACACTTACATTCCCAACTCTTGCCACTAACGGTACTGCCGCTGGACAACAAGTTCAGTTTTTAGCAAAAGCAGCTCAGTTGCCGGGTTCGACAGTTGGTACAGTACCTTTGTATTATTTTGGTCGTGAAATGAAGTTTGCTGGCAATCGTACATTTACCGATTGGACATTGCAAATTATTAATGACGAAAGCTTTACAATCCGTAATGGCGTAGAGCAATGGATGAATTCTATTAATAGTCATTCTGGTAATCTTAGAAGTGCTAACGCTTCTAGTCCATCATCTTATGCTGTTGATGCAAAAGTTGACCAATATGGCAAAACAGGAAGCATCATTCAAACTTATAACTTTGTTGGTATGTTCCCTGTTGATTTGGCTCCAATTGATTTAGATTGGGGTTCAAATGATACCATTGAAGAATACTCTGTGACTTTTGCTTATCAGTATTGGACAAATACGAAAAGTACTACTTAATTATTTTACGAGGAGGGCTTTGGCTCTCCTCATTATGTTTTTTTTGAATTGGAATAGAATAATATGGCATCATTAAATAAATTTTCCCTCTTTGGATTTACAATTGCCCGAGCAAAATCGGAAGAAGATGCTGGCGTTCAGCAATCTTTTACGCCACCGACTAATGATGATGGCGCATTAACAATTACATCAGCCGCATATTATGGAACTTATGTTGATCTAGACGGCACAGCAAAAAATGAAGTAGAACTCATTTCTCGTTATCGTGAAATGGCGATGCAGCCAGAAATTGAAGCTGCTATTGACGATATTGTTAATGAAGCCATTTGCCAAGATGATGATGGCAAAAATATCAAAATTGTTTTGGATGATTTAAAACAACCAGAAAAAATCAAAACAGCCATTCGTAATGAGTTTAGCACACTTTTAAAGTTGTTAAATTACAATAATTTAGCACAAGACATATTCCGTAGATATTATGTTGATGGTAGAATGTATTATCACATTATTATTGACCGTGAAAACCCACTACAAGGCATTAGAGAATTGCGTTATATCGACCCACGCAAGCTTCGTAAAGTTCGTGAAGTCAAAAAGAAAAAAGATGAACGTACTGGTGTGGAGATAATGAATGTTATTAACGAATATTATATCTTCAATGATAAGGTTACTACTGGTTCTTCTAGCAATTTTGGTCCTGTTGGTGTCCGTATTACCACAGATTCCATTATCTCAGTTGTTTCTGGTCTCATGGATTCTCGCCGTGCCGTGGTATTGTCGTATCTACACAAAGCAATCAAACCATTAAACCAATTAAGGATGATTGAAGATGCTACCGTCATATATCGCATCAGTCGTGCTCCCGAGCGCCGCATTTTCTATATTGATGTTGGTAATTTACCTAAGCTAAAAGCAGAACAATATCTCCGTGATATTATGGTCAAGTATAAAAACAAACTTGTCTATGACGCTAATACTGGTGAAGTTCGTGATGACCGTAAATTCCTATCAATGATGGAAGATTTTTGGTTGCCTCGCCGTGAAGGTGGTAAAGGTACAGAAATTGCTACATTACCTGGTGGCCAAAATCTAGGCGAGCTAGAAGATGTTAAGTACTTTGAAAAGAAACTCTACAAAGCATTAAACGTGCCAGTTTCTCGTTTGAATCCTGAAAGTTCTGGATTCTCTCTTGGTCGCACCAATGAAATCACCCGTGACGAATTAAAGTTTGCTAAATTTGTTTCTCGTATGCGCAATAAATTTGCTGATTTATTTGACCAAGCAATGCGGGTTCAATGTGTTCTTAAAGGTATTTGTACCATTGAAGAATGGGACGAATTTAAAGAACATATTTACTATGACTTCATTAAAGACAATAACTTTACAGAACTCAAAGAAGCTGAATTAATGAAAGAACGTTTGTCGTTATTAGCAAATGTAGACCCATATACTGGTCGTTATTTCTCACAGTCTTGGATTCAACGTAATGTATTGCGTTTAACTGATGACGAAATCAAAGAGATGCAAGGTGAAATTGATGAAGAAAAGTCAGAAGGTTATGGTTTGCCGGTTGGCGTAATGAATGATGTGGCTCAACAACAAATGATGTCGCAAGTTCCACAACAACCAGTTAATCCAGCCGATAAAGAAGATGGTGACGGAGAAGCTCAATATGAGTCCACCGTAAGTAGATTGAAACGTATATTATAAATATTAATTTTGGAGAATAAAATGTCAGATTACTCAACCCGTAACATTATTGACTATGCAATGGATGAAGATGGCGCCAAATTTAGAGAAGCTTTATATGCTTCTATTCACGATAAAGTGACTAACCACATTGCTGCAGCTAAACAAGCGGTAGCACAAAATATTATGGCTCCAGAAGAAGTTGCACAAGATTCACAGGAACCGCCAGTTGAAAACGCTTAAAGGTTTCCTGGATTCTAAAGAAGTTATTCTACCAGAACAGGCAGAAGAATCTGTTGAGCCTGAGGTACTGACTGTTTCAGAGGAGCCTCACTTTCCGCTAGGTGGCGGAAAAGAAATAATGGCACATTCGCATCATTTGCCATTGGATCCTCCGAATGTTTTGATTATGAGGAGAAAGTCGGTACGACAGTTTCCTAACAATCAACGAGTAGCTTTATATTATGTGGATAAAATAGATAAATACATAACGGTACCATATACAGCAATGCAATGGTCAGCGTCCACGCCAGAGGAATTTGAAGCCGATGGTGAAGTAATTGAAGAAGGTGTAATTTCTCAGTTACAAAATATAGTAGAAAGCGATTCAACTAACCGGATTCAATTTGAAGATGGTAAGAAAATGATGGTAACAGTCAATTTAGCTGAGACCATTTTAAAAGTATATAGCGTATTAAATGAAAGTAATAAGAAGCAATTGGCCGAGATGGCAAATAAAGATAAAGAACATTTTGGCAAAGTAATAGATTTTGCTCAGAAACATTTAAAATAGGATAGAAGATGGCAAACAAATTTACATATCAGGTTCTAAGAGATACCACAACAGATGCCGTTATCAAATTAACTGGCCAATTTGATGGTGCTTCAGGAAATGAATCAAATACCGCTAGAATTGTAGCCAATACTTTATATGGTGCCTTGGACGCAAATAATGTTCCTTTATATTCAGCTTTAAGCGCTAGCAATACTGCAAAACCTTTTTACAATTTACAAGTAACTTCAGCACAATATTTTGTAAGTATGTCAACTGCTACTCCTCCTGGTTCCGTTGAACTATTTTGGGCAGGAAATACAACCGCAAACAATGCAACTATTTTCTATCTAAACGGCAACGGAGAATATGGTAGCCAACAAAATCCTGCAATTACAAACAATGCCACGAACCCAAATGGAAATTTAGGAATTAATACTTATGGCGTAACTGCAAATACTGCATATACTTTAATTATTTCTTTCCGTAAAGATAACGCTTACTATCAACGTGGTCAGTTTAATGATCCTGCTGCGTTTAACTTTGGCGTTTATGGTATTACTGGTAATAAACAGTAATGAAAGATTTGGTTTTAAAACTTCTATCAAATAAGTTTGTAGAAGCAAAAGACCTGTTAGACGCAAAAATTAATGATTTGTTTAATGAAAAATTAAACGAAATTAAATTAAAAGTTGCTTCAGAATTATTTGAAGATTATGAGTTAGAATGTTATTTGGACGAAAGCACAGAACAAAGTGCCAATGTTCAAAGAGTAGGTAGAGCACGAATAATTAAGTTTCGGGTTCGTAAGGGTGTGGTACAACGCCGAAAGAAATTTTCGGCAGTAAAAGGTTGGACAATTAGGCACGGCCAATTGACCAGAATGATGCCGGCGGAACGTAGAAACCGCCGCATTGGTTCTATGAGGTCAAAAGCTAAAAGGCGTGCTGAGTTACCAAAAACTTTAAGAAAAAGAAGAATATCAATTAGAAAAAGAAGGTCGGTAGGATTATGAAATTAATCAAAGAAATTAATGAGACCGTAAACTACATTACTGAAGGTGCTGACGGTAAAAAGGAACTCTTTATTGAAGGTCCTTTTCTTGTTTCCGAAAAGAAAAACAAGAACGGTCGCCTATACGAATACAATACGATGAAAAAAGAAGTTCATCGTTACACAGAAGAATATATTAATAGACACCGTGCTTTTGGTGAATTAGGTCATCCAGAAACACCAACAATTAATCTAGACCGTGTTTCACATATGATTGTAGGACTCAAAGAAGATGGAACACAATGGATTGGCAAAGCCAAAATTCTTGATACGCCTATGGGTCAAATTGCTCGTCAATTGATTGAAGGTGGTGCCCAATTGGGTGTATCATCAAGAGGTATGGGTTCTCTGAAAAATGTTAACGGTGTTAATGTTGTTCAGAACGATTTTTATCTAGCCACAGCGGCGGATATAGTAGCAGACCCTTCTGCACCTGGTGCTTTTGTACAAGGTATCATGGAAGGAAAAGAATGGATGTTAGTCAATGGTATTTGGACTGAACAGGATCACTCTCAGGCAATTCAACAAATTCGCCGTGCTTCACAAAAAGAGATTGAACAGGTTAGTTTAAATATATTTGAAAACTTCATGAAAAAACTTTAAATATAAATATATCCAATAAATCAAGGAGATTTTCAAAATGGGAAAATTTAATCTAACCGAAGCCGCTAAAGATATTCTTTTAGGCGAAGGTTCTAAAGAAACTTTTGATGCAAATATTGCGTCTAAAAAAGGTCAACGTGGTTCAGACAAACATCCAGACGGTGAAGTTGGTCAGGACAAATTACCTACATCTACCGTAACTGGTCAACAAGATGCAGGCGAAATTGGCCAATCACCAGAAGAAATGAACGATGGCTTGCCACAGTACACAAAAGGTACTCCGTCTGCAACTCCTCCTGGTGCTACTCCTCCCGTAAGCGCTCAAGGTGACGGTGTTGGTGCTTCTAAACCACAAGGTCAACCACAAGAAACAATGGGTCGTTCCGATTTAACTCATACTGCACAAGCTGCTGCAACTAATTACGAAGCAATCCGTGATCGTATTGCTGGTAAATTGGCACCACAAATGATGCAAGCAAATGCTGGCGCAACTTTCCAATCTTACGGTGAAGATGTTGACGCTTTATTGGCTGGTGAAAATCTTTCTGAAGAATTCAAAGCTAAAGCTGCTACCATTTTTGAAGCTGCTGTTATGGCTCGTGTAACTCCAATTGTTGAAGAAGTTGAAACTCAATTGATGGAACAATTTGAAATTGCCGTTGAAGAAATCAAAGAAGATATGGCAGCTAAAGTTGATGACTATCTCAACTACATGGTCGAAGAATGGATGAAAGAAAACGAATTAGCAATCTATTCTGGTTTAAAATCTGAAATTGTTGAAGATTTCATTCATGGTCTCCGTGATTTGTTTGTAGAACATTACATCGATATTCCTGAAGATAAGGTAGATGTTGTTGAAGAATTGACTTCTAAAGTTGAAGAACTAGAATCTTCTTTGAACGAACAAATCAATGTTGCCGTTGAACTCACAAAAGAATTAAACGAACAGAAAAAAATTGAGGCTATCTACACAGCGTGTGAAGGCCTATCGCAGACCCAAGTAGAAAAACTAAAATCGCTCGCAGAGAACGTAGAGTATACTACTCAGGAAGAATTTGATACTAAATTGTCTACTTTGAAAGAATCATATTTCAAAAGTGATGTTGTAGTAGCAAATAATCTTGCTTTAGATGAAGAAGTTGATATTGAAGAAGAAAAGAAAGTTTCTAAATCTTCCGACCCATCAATGGACCTCTATGCTAAAACCATTTCACAAACTTTGGTTAAGTAATTAACCTTAATACATAAAAAAAAGGAAACAAAATGTATTTAACAGAAGAACTACAAAAGAAATGGCAACCAGTTCTGGAACATCCAGAATTAGATGCTATTAAAGACCCATACAAGAAGGCTGTTACTGCTCTTGTTTTGGAAAACCAACACCAAGCAATGGCTAAAGACCGTCAAGCTTTGATGGAGACCAGCGATACAGGTCCTACCAATATCGCTGGTGGCGTTCAAAACTTTGACCCAATCTTGATTTCTTTGGTACGCCGTTCATTGCCTAACTTGATCGCCTATGATGTTGCTGGCGTTCAACCAATGACTGGTCCAACAGGATTGATTTTTGCAATGCGTGCTCGTTACAACACACAAACTGGTTCTGAGGCATTCTTCAACGAAGCCAACACAATGTTTACTGGCCAAGGCTCTGCCAACGGTTCATTCAACAACTACGGTTTCGTAGGTACAACAACTTCTGATACTGCTAACAGCGCTATCGTTAATGAAGCTGCTAACTCCTTCACAACTGGTATTGGTCTACAAACAGCAACTGCTGAGCAATTAGGTGCTGACGGTGCTAATGCATTCCAACAGATGGCCTTCTCTATTGAGAAAGTTACTGTAACTGCACAAAGCCGTGCTCTGAAAGCTGAGTACTCTTTAGAATTGGCACAAGACTTGAAAGCAATTCATGGTCTTGACGCTGAAACAGAATTGTCTAACATTCTGTCTACAGAGATCCTTGCTGAAATCAACCGTGAAGTTATCCGTACCATCTACACTACTGCTGTGTTAGGTGCTCAGTATGGTACAACTACTGCTGGTTATTTTGACTTAGATACCGACTCTAACGGTCGTTGGTCTGTTGAGCGTTTCAAAGGTTTGATTTTCCAAATCGAGCGTGACGCTAACGTTATTGCCAAGCAAACTCGTAGAGGTAAAGGTAACGTATTGATCGTTTCTTCTGACGTTGCTTCAGCAATGGCAATGGCTGGTGTTCTTTCTTACACACCTGCTCTCCAAGCTGACTTGCAAGTAGATGACACAGGCAATACATTTGCTGGTTTGTTACATGGCCGTATCAAGGTTTACATTGACCCATACTTTGGTGGCTACACAGCTAACCAAGAGTTGGTAACTGTAGGCTACAAAGGTTCTAGCCCATACGATGCTGGTTTGTTCTATTGCCCATACGTTCCATTGCAAATGGTTCGTGCAGTAGATCAGTTCACATTCCAACCTAAGATTGGTTTCAAAACACGTTACGGAATGGTCGCAAACCCATTTGCTAACGGTTTGAATGCTTCTAACGGTACTATCAATGCTCGTAGCAATGTGTACTACAGGATTTTTGGAGTGAAAAATTTAATGTGATGTAATATAAAAATCACCTTAGAGTGATATTTGAAAGGACTTCTTCGGAAGTCCTTTTTTTTGGCTCCTAAATAACTATATGACTGCACTATCAAGACTACCTCAAAATACCAATTACCTACAAGCGTCAAAGTTTCTATTGACTTTTGACCGAATAGGTGATGTTCAATACTTTTGTCAATCGGTTAACATTCCTGGTGTCAACCTAGGACAAGCATCTTTACAGACACCCCTTTTAGATGTATTCATTCCTGATAGAAAGATCATTTATAATCCATTTTCTATTCATTTTACTGTGGATGAATCATTGAACAGCTGGCAACAATTACACGCCTGGTTCCGTTCCATCGCAGCACCAACGGGTTTTGACGAAAGGAATAGGTTAACAGCACTACAGAACGCCAATAAGAGTTCAAGTTCCAGTTTAGCCGCTTATTCCGATGCCACTTTGACCATTCTTTCATCGTTGAATAACCCTATTCTCCGTGTGAAATTCTATAATTGTTTCCCCATTACACTATCGGATATTATATTTGATACCACTCAATCGGCCGATGATATTATTACCGCAGATTGTGTATTCACTTTTGATTACTTTGATTTTGAAAAGGCTTGACATTTAATCATTTTTTTGTTATTATAAAGATTTACGGTTATATTTTATTATGGAAAATCTAGAACAAGTATTAAAGTATTGGGAAAAAGACTCAGTTATTGACCAGACAGAACCTGGCAAAGAATTGATTCGTATACCCACACTCCACAGCAAGTATCTCGATATACTCATTAAGCACAAGATTGCCGCTAAGAAGGCACATTTTGATTATCTCCGTATGCGTAAAGTTCGTTTAGACTATTATGGCGGAAGAATGAGCCAAGAAGAACTTGAAGAATACGGATGGGAACCTTTTCAATTTGTTCTTAAATCTGATATTAATGCTTATCTTGAAGCAGATGATAACTTAATCAAGTTATTGGAAAAGAAAGTATACCATGAAGAAACGGTATCTGTTATCGAATCTATTATGAGTGAACTGAAACAAAGAACATGGCAGCTCCGTGAGTACATTTCCTGGGAAAAATTCATTGGTGGACAATGATATAGTACTTTCCAAAAAAAGTGAAGTTTACATTAAGGTAACTTGTGAGAAGCATATTGCTAAAGAGTTATCAGAGTATTTTCAATTTTATGTTCCGGGATATCAATTTGTTCCTGCTTACAGGAACAGAATTTGGGATGGAAAAGTGCGTCTTTTCAACTTACAAACTTCTCAAATTTATTGCGGACTACTGGACTATATCAAACAGTTTTGCGAAGAAAGAGATTATAAGTTAGAAAATGAATTGGATGTTGAAGATGAGTATTCATTATATCATGCCAAAAAGTTTATTGATTCACTAAACATCCATTCCCGTGGTGAACCTATTGAAGTACGAGAGCATCAAATAGACGCATACATTCATGCTATGCAAAAACGCCGAGCGTTGTTATTATCACCAACTGCTTCTGGCAAATCTCTTATCATCTATCTCATCTTTAGACAACTCTGGCAATACCAAAATCTCAAAGGTCTCGTTATCGTTCCAACCACTTCTTTGGTTGAACAGTTATATTCAGATTTTGGCGACTACAATGATGGTACAATGGAAGAATATATTCATAGAATCTATCAAGGTAAAGAAAAGGACACCAACAAACCGTTGACAATATCCACTTGGCAGTCATTATATAAAATGCCAAAAGAATATTTTGAACAGTTTGATTATGTGATTGGTGATGAAGCACATAACTTTAAAGCACAATCACTCACTACAATTCTCACCAATTGTATCAATGCCAAATACCGTATCGGTCTTACAGGAACTTTGGATGGAACCAAAACACATAAACTGGTATTAGAAGGTTTGTTTGGTCCAGTCAAAAAAGTAATTACCACAAATGAATTGATCAATCAACAGTTGGTTTCTCAATTTGAAATTAAGTGTTTGGTGTTAAAACATTCCGATGAAGAGGCAAAATTAGCCAAAGAAATGACTTATGCTGAAGAAATTCAATATCTTATATCACATGAAGCTCGAAACAAATTCATTAAGAATCTTACAGTTAGCTTAGAAAAAAATACTCTTGTATTGTATCAAATGGTTGACAAACATGGCAAAATACTGTATGATATGATAAGAGAAACAGAGAAGATTGGCAATAGAAAAGTGTTCTTTGTCCACGGCGGAACAGAAACTTCCGATAGAGAAAAAATTAGAGAAATAATGGAGATTGAGAATGACGCTATTATTGTGGCTTCTTTTGGCACTTTTAGTACTGGTATTAATATTAGGAATTTGCATAACATTATATTTGCAATGCCTACTAAATCAAGTATTAGAACACTTCAGTCTATTGGCCGTGGACTTAGACAATCCGAAGGTAAAGAAATAGCCACTCTGTATGATATCTCGGATGATCTTAGAATAAATAAACATATAAACTATACTTTAAAACATTTCATCGAAAGGACTCGTATTTACAACGATGAAAAGTTCCCATTCAAAATATATAAGATAGGACTAAAAAAATGATTAAGATTGTCCGTTTACAGAATGGTGAAGATATTATTGGTAACTTGACAAACGAAGATATTGGCAAATTTACCGTGGAAGAACCAATGGCGGTTAACATTGAATATCGTGGTCGAGAAGCAGGACTGATGATGCACCATTGGTTACCTGTACAACTCATCAAGAAGAATGAAATTCTTTTAGAAAATAAAGATGTTCTTTGTATTTTGGAACCTAATGATGAATTTTGTGAATATTATTTAAATACTGTGGAAAAGATTAAAGAGTTGTTATCTGCTAAAAATACTTTAGATGGTTTAGACGAAGAAGAAACTGATAATATTATGGATGCTTTTGAGGAACTATTAAATGATGGTAAAACATTACATTAGGATATGTTTATATGTTCTTCAAACCGGGACATAGTGAATTCTAAAGGTCTGTCAAGCGTTTGTCAAGTAAAAAACTGGTAAAGATGATAACACAAGAATTAATAAAAGAATATCTAAATTATAAAGAAGGACAGTTATATTGGAAGAAACAACCAAATTATGGTATTTGTGTTGGTGATAAATCTGGAACAGTAAATAAACAAGGATATGTTCAAATAAAGTTATTTAATAAACGATATTATGCACACAGACTAATATTTTTTATGTTCAATGGTTATTTTCCACAAGAAATTGACCATATTGATGGTAACAAATCAAATAATTGTATTGAAAATTTAAGATCGGTAACGAGAGAACAGAATAATCAAAACACAAAATTAAGAAAAGACAATACTTCAGGAATTAAAGGTGTGTGTTGGGACAAAAAAAGTAATAAATGGAAAGTCCAAATTGCAGTAAATAAAAAAAATCATTTTTTAGGTCATTTTGATAATATTGATTTGGCTAAAAAAACAGTTGACCAGTTTAGAAAAGAGTATCACTTAGAATATGCTAGGTATGAATAATATGAAAGAAATAAAATGACAGAACCAATACCAACAACCAAGAAGAAGCCAAAGCAATATGTGAATAATGCAGACTTCCTTAAAGCACTTGTTGATTATAAAGAAGGTTGTAAGTTAGCAAAGAAAAATAAAACAGAACCTCCTCCTATTCCTAATTATATTGGAGAGTGTTTTATGAAGATAGCAGAAGGTTTATCACACAAACCCAACTTCATTAACTACACCTATCGTGATGAAATGATGGCAGATGGTATTGAAAACTGTCTAATGTACTTCAATAATTTTGATCCTACCAAGTCCAAAAATCCTTTTGCTTACTTTACCCAAATTATCTACTATGCCTTTTTACGAAGGATCCAAAAAGAAAAGAAACAGACTTATGTAAAATACAAAGCCACCGAACAGATGGGTATTTTGGATGAGTTTGAAATGTTGGAACTGGAAGATGGTACCTCAATGCAGTTTCAAATGTACGACAATATTGCCGAGTTTATTGAAACATATGAAACGGCAAAAGAGAATAAAAAAGCGGTAAAGAAGCCAAAAGGGATTGAAAAGTTTCTAGGAGAGTGATATAATGTACAAAGTTAAATATTATAT
>Ga0214165_1000846_pt1 | contig 19097 bp, 23 predicted proteins | sample TroBogypolimnion_34_FD_153004 | JGI IMG/M metagenome (GOLD analysis project Ga0214165, IMG submission 153004) | Freshwater microbial communities from Trout Bog Lake, WI - Practice 03JUN2009 hypolimnion v3 | ecosystem: Environmental > Aquatic > Freshwater > Lake > Hypolimnion/Profundal zone ... | reverse complement strand
GTGGGCATGCGGGGCACCTGCAGTGCTGGGTTCTCGCTGAAGTGCGAAGCCGCTGCAGCGCAGATTTTCACCATGCCATTTTCGGAAATCGCCTCGCAAAGCATGGTGCCGTTCTCGCACACTTTGTGGTCCGCTCTGTGGTGGGGCCTGGCTTACTCGGCATACGACAAAGCGGCGTCACTGGTGCGGGTTAATGCCCGCAAGAACCCAGGTGTAGTGCCGGCATCTGCTACCCGTTTGGCCGAACTGATGGTTAAGGTACAAACCATGCGCTACCACTGGCAAGGTGTGGCCGAAGAGTTTGACGCGTTGGTCGCCAGCCAAACCGACAAACAAGCGCTGCAAGAACTGGGATGGGCTTTGAAGTTCAACAGTCTGAAAACTGCCGCCTCACAGATGGCCACTGAAATCATTCACGATGCGCTGCTGATGCTGGGAATCCCTGGTTACAGCAACCTTGGACCGCTCAGCATCAGCCGAGCCTACCGTGATGCTTTGTCTGGTGCACTCATGATTTCGAACGAGCGCATCGCGGCCAAAAGCGCCTCCATGCTATTGGTCTTCAAGGACCAATGAGCCCACTGCGGAAAAGCATGAACCCTACTTTTTCTTATGATCCGACGGTGTTCAAGAATGCACTGATCGAACACGGATTCCTGCTGCCCTCGGGGGTGCGTGGCATCAGTGGATTTGGCGCAAACTTTGAAGACATCCTGCAACGATTCAACATGCTGGTGTCCCGAATTGCTGCTGCTGACAAGGCTGAAGAATTGACTTTTCCGCCGGTGGTGGCACGCGCTCTAATTGAAAAAATGGGGTATCTTGGCAACTTTCCCCACCTCATTGGGTCGGTGCACAGTTTTTTTGGCACAGAACCTCAGGCCCGGGAAATGCTCGCAAAGTCTCAGGCTGGCGAGCGCTGGGAGGGAGCACTGGAAGTGACAGATGTCATGTTGACACCCGCCGCCTGCTACCCGGTCTACCCCCTGTTCAGTGGCAAGTTGTCACCCGAAGGGCGCCTGGTCACCACGCTCAATTGGGTCTACAGGCATGAGCCCACCGATGAGGTCTCCCGCTTTCAGTCCTTCAGAATGCGGGAATTCATTCGCGTTGGAAGCGAGGAAGTGGTGGTCCGCTGGCGAGACCAATGGCTGGAACGTGCGCGAAGTCTGCTGCTTGATTTGGGGTTACCGGTTCAAAGCGAGATTGCCAACGACCCATTTTTTGGTCGAGTGGGCAAAATGCTGGCTACCAATCAGCGTGAGCAAAGGCTCAAGTTCGAGCTGAAGGTCCCCGTCATTTCCCAGGCTGAGCCAACCGCCATTTGCTCCTTTAACTGGCATCAAGAGCATTTCAGTTCCAAGTTCAACATTCATGACGCGAATGACCGCTTAGCACATACCGCCTGCCTGGGATTTGGATTGGAGCGGGTCACCTTGGCGCTGCTCAAAACCCATGGGCTGGACACTTCTGCGTGGCCCCAATCAGTCAGGGATTTGCTGTGGAACTAGACACAAAAACCGCGGTCAATGTCATTCCCGGCCTAGACGCCCGGACGTACTCTTGCCACGCATTGCATTACTCCCAATGCATATGGACCGAGAAAAATTGCTATGTCGACCTGTGGATTGAACTGCTTCATGCCAAAGGCCTGGAACCCCTGGCGCTGCTGCCCTTTGTGATTCAAATGGACTTTGAGAGCGATCAATGGACCTTTTTCAAGCCGTCGCACGATGAGTTGCGCAGCTTGTACGGCATCAAGGTACATGAACTGACAATCTGGCGGCCTTTGGCAGAGCATGTACTGGAGCATCTTCAGGCCGGCCGGCTGGTATGTATTGAAGTGGACGCCTTCTGGCTGCCCGATACCCATGGCACAGACTACCAAACCAACCACAGCAAAACAACGATTGCCATCAACTCGGTTAATTTCAGCTCCGAAGAAATTGGCTACTTTCACAACGCTGGCTATTTTTTGGCAAGCGGCGAAGATTTTAGTCAATTACTGAAAATCAAACCCGCACTGGCCGAATTACCACTGTTTGCCGAGATCATTAGTTTTTACTCTCCGCCACTGCAAACTCAGGAGCAACTCCAGCTTGCCAGTCTGGCACTGATGCAAAAGCAAATTCAATACCTTCCAACAGAAAACCCGATCAAAAAATTTGCCATCCGGTTTGAGCAGGATCTGCCGGTGCTGCAAGCCCGAGGCCTGGACTATTATCACGCGTGGGCCTTTGCCGGAATTCGCCAGTGCGGCTCGGCATTTGAGTTGTTGGCGGCCTGGGTCTGCTGGATGCAGCCGCTGTTGCCCGATACCGCGCTCGGTTTGAGCGACATGTTTCTGCAAATATCGACCGAGGCTAAAACCTTGATCCTGAAAGGCGCCCGCGCGGTAGCTAGCAAGAAAAGCTTTGATATCCAGCTTCAGTTGCAGAAAGCCGCCGACCTATGGGATCAATCCACGTCCTTGCTGAACTCCGCCATGCTTTCAAGACCGTAGCCTATATGATGGTATCTATTGCTTGATCAGCAGCATCGCAAAAAAACGCGTCAAAGCAACCATCACACTCGGGTGCGCGCTGGAGTTCCATTTGCAGCCAATCGCGCAGCATTTCACTTGCTTGCCAGCGCCTTGCGCAACACATCGGCCACCATCGGACCGCGCAGCGCGTCGCCAGCAGCACTTGGGTGCGGGTCGTAGCGACTCAGCACGTACTTTGGGTCTACGTTTTCGGACTTGTCGGCCAGTGTCAGGTCAATCACTTGGACATTCAGGGCCTTGATGGCATCCACGATTTGCTGATTGGAGTAGCTGCTGCTCGCAAAATAGTCGTCTTGGTCGCGTAGGAAGCCCACGACCACCGTCTGGTTGCGGCTGGCAGAAAGCTTTACGATGTCGCGCAGTAGCGCAAGGTAGAGCTTGAAGTCATCGTCGATCTGCCTCTTGTTGCCGTGCAGCGCCGTCTTTACTAGGCCGTAAACCTTCGATAGGCTCAATACCCTTGCCAAAGGGTAATACGAAATACCGCCGCAAACTCCTGAGCGTTGCAGCTTGCCATCAGCTTGCATCACATAGCGCGGTGATCCCATGGAAAACGCCGGTAAGCATGCTGAACGTTCAGCATGCCCGGGGAATGTCAGTACGAAGTTGACCTGTCCTGAGGTGTCGCGCGGGCTCTGCAGTATGGCAAGGGCTTGGTGCATGCCATAGCCGTGCATGCCAAAATTCTTCAGCATCACACCGGGGAGCAATCGCTGCACCTGTGCGACCAGGGTCTGGTCATCGTTCAGGCCTTCGCCAAAGGTGACGGAGTCACCCAGGAAATTGACACGCTGGCTAAACGTGGCCGGCTGACCAGGGGTGACACGAAAGCCATCGTCGCCGATGGTGTAGGTGGCGTCATAAATCACCTTGCCGTCGGGATCGAACTTGCGCGTGGTGTGCCTGCCAGGGATCGGCGTGGCGCCAAGGTCCGAGCGGCTCCAGTACGGTTTGTCGCTCGGGGAAAAATGAACACTGCGAGCATTGAATGGCAGCATGTCCAAACCCAATTCAGCCAAACCCAACGCTACACAGACTGACACCAGTACCGTCAGCGCGGTTCGCGCCGGCTTGACCAGAAGGCTCACCGCGGTAAGGAAAAACGCCAGCGCGCCCAGCATGACGGCGAAGTTGCGCCATTCATAGCCGGCGTAAAAGCTGCCTCCAGCCAGAACCAGCAGCGCCAGAGCCCATTTCGCAGTAGTCTTCATCGTGATCAGTCGAGCTCGTATTTGGCGGTGTAGTCCTGCTTGAGTGCTGCGTCCTGGTCTTCCTTGCGCAGAATGCAATTGCCCACCGCGAGGAATTCGATCTCCGTCCCCATCAGGCAATGAAAGGCATCTTCCGGCGTAGAGACAATAGGCTCGCCACGTACATTGAATGACGTATTGACGACCACAGGGCATCCGGTCAACGCCTTGAAGCGGCTGATCAGCGCGTGGTAACGCGGGTTGGTTTCGGCGTGAACCGTCTGGATGCGCGCCGAGTAGTCCACATGAGTGACGGCCGGGATGGTGGAGCGCGGCACATTGAGCTTGTCAATGCCAAACAAGGCCTCTTGTTCAGGTGTCACCGAAACCTGGTGGGACTTGGATACATCGGCAACCAGCAGCATGTAGGGGCTGTCTGAGTCGATGTCAAACCAGTCGCTGACATCTTCGCGCAAGACACTGGGCGCAAAGGGACGAAATGACTCGCGGTACTTGACCTTGAGATTGAGCTGCTTTTGAACTGCGGGCGAACGCGGATCTGCAATGATGGAGCGCCCACCCAGCGCGCGCGGACCGAACTCCATGCGCCCCTGGTGCCACCCCACCGCCTTGCCGTCGGCGAGCGCCTGGGCCGTGAGCTCGATGAGCTCGGCGTCCGACACGGTGGTAAACACCGCACCAGCGGCTGTCAGGCGGGCCTGGATGTCGTCTATTTCATAGCTGGGGCCCAGGTAGGAGCCTTTCATTCCATCCATTCCCTTGTGTGGAAGGCGCGCACCTCCAAGCATCAAGTGATAGGCGCCCAAAGCCGCACCGACCGCACCGCCGGCGTCACCGGCTGCGGGCTGAATCCAAATATTTTGAAACAGGTTCTCACGCAACAGCTTGCCATTGGCCACACAGTTCAGGGCGACACCACCAGCAAGGCATAAATTCTTTTCACCCGTGGATTTGGCAATGCCTCTGGCCAGCCTGATCACGATCTCCTCGGTGACCACCTGAATAGAGGCGGCAAGGTCCATTTCCTTTTGCGTGAGCGTCGATTCCGACTTGCGCGCGGGTCCGCCGAACAGCTGATCGAACTTGTCGTTCGTCATGGTCAGGCCCGTGCAATAGTTGAAATAACTCATGTCTAGCGCGAAGGAGCCGTCGTCCTTGATATCGACCAAATTTTCCCTGATCAGGTCGGCATAACGGGGCACGCCGTAGGGTGCCAGACCCATGACCTTGTACTCGCCCGAGTTGACCTTGAAGCCCGTGTAATAAGTGATAGCCGAGTACAGCAGGCCTAGCGAATGCGGGAAATGGATTTCCCTGGCCACCGTTAACTTGTTGCCCTCACCAATCGCTAGCGAGGTAGTGGTCCACTCACCCACGCCGTCCATGGTCAGTACCGCGGCGCGCTCAAAGGGCGATGGAAAGAACGCGCTAGCTGCGTGACTCAGGTGGTGCTCAGAGAACAACAGCCGCGCTGACCAGTCGACGCTGTCACCCCACAGGGCGTGCAGTTGCTTGGCGATGACCGACTTCTGGAATAACTTGTCCTTCAGCCAGACCGGCAGCGCCGTAGCAAATGACTTGAAGCCCACTGGCGCATAGGCCAGGTAGGTTTCAAACAGCCGCTCGAATTTCAAGAACGGCTTGTCGTAAAAAACAATGTAATCCAGATCTTGGGGCTTAAGTCCGCCTTCCTGAAGGCAATACAGAAGCGCGTTGACCGGAAAATTTTGGTCATGCTTTTTGCGGGTGAAGCGCTCCTCTTGTGCCGCCGCAACAATCTCACCGTCCTTCACCAGACAGGCCGCTGAGTCATGGTAATAGGCAGAAACGCCAATAATATTCATGCGGTCAGAACAAGGTATAAATGAACGGAGCCAGCACCGAGCCCTGCGCCAGAATCAGCAAACCACCCAGCAACAGCATGACCATGATCAATGGCAGCAACCACAGTTTCTTGCGCACTTTTAAAAAGGCCCAGAGTTCTTTAATAATATCCATGGCCAACCTTTAAAACTGATTTTTGAACGAGTCGCCAGCAGACGCACCATCGGTCCTATCGACCCAATAGCTGTTGATTTGACGTTTTTTCAGCCTTAGTTCGTCACGCCCCAGCATCCGCCCAGCGATGGCCATCGGTGTGATCAACAAAAAGAACATAAGTCCGAGCACGAGCGGGCTGACAACCTTGCCCATCAGCAAGCCCAACGCGAACCAAGACCTGTTTAGCGGTGCCAGTACGGTGGGTGCCAGCCAGGCCAGCGAAGAAAAAATTGCCGCAGCGAATACCCAAGCCACTTGCGCGCCTGACGACCACAATTTGAAGTGGCCCATGACAGCCAGAACCAGTGCAACACCAGCAAACAGCAGGCCAAACTTGCGTTCGCTGGGCAGCTTAGGTGGCTCAGAATGGCTTGTTTCCATAACGGCGCGAGTCTCCCGAAAAAAACTTTGAAAATAGTCTCTTGAGTATAGCCAACCACAGCTACTGACTGGATGACCGTCTATGCAGTGTATGCTGTTTGGCCACAGCGCCGAGCACAAGCAAGACTTGCTGGGCATGGCCACACAGGGCAGTGTAGGGGCGGGTTTGACTGAGGCCGGGTTGATCACGCCAGAAGTCGCCGTACAAACAGAAGCATTCAAGAAATCTCGTGCTACCGCCCACGGCCCAGTTCCCGACTCTAGCTCACGCGCACACCGGATATATGCGCCCGCACGGTTCGAATATTTGTAACGCCGCGCTCAGTCTGATTTGGCAGGGACCTCTTTCCAAGAGGAATCAGGATTAAAAAGCCTGGTTTCACGTGCAGCCGACTCCGACCGAGGACCCAGATCCTTTTCGTAAACGATGTGATTCTGATCGACCATGAAACTCATCACGCCGGATGCTCCGTGCCGGGCTGGGTAGGCCATAACCGCCACACCACCAATGAGCTTGCCGTTGACAACATAGTCGTAGGCGCCGCCCGGCGCGCTGGCCCCCTGGGCGGTGAGTATTTTGTAGTAGTAGCCTTGATAAGGCACATGCTTGTCGGGTTTGGCGCTGACATAGCCGTCAACCGCCGCCTTGGCCAACAAAGGACCCAGCGGACTGGGCATCTCACCCTGCGTGCTGGGCCAGTAGAGGCCATCATGTGTGCCAGACCTGCTGCTCAATCGACGAGTGTATTCTCCCACCCCGGTGGGGTTGGCGTGTTGTTGTGCGTATTCCCGTTCGGCATCTATGATCGCCAGCGACACCTGTATCGCCGAGAGTTCATTTCTCCCGACGCGGCGTGCCAGTATCTCCGCCGCGCCACTTGCCGTGTTGAAATGCCAGCGCGCATCGCTGGACTTGACCAACGGAATGGGAAAGGTCCATGCGGCACTTCCTATCTGCAATTCAACCAGGCTGTCGCCCTGGTACACAAGGCTGTGAGCCTGGTCAAAGGCTGCGACAAATTTCTGCCGACTGATGGAGTCCTCAACCGCATCGCCGGAGTGCACCAGCCTGCCGCTGCCCGGACCCAGAATGAACCTCAGCTGGCGTGGCTGGCTGGATCTGACGGCATCCGCGAGCGCTGAAACGGCCGCATCAGGCGTATCAAACTCCTTCGCAGAGATCGCAGCGAAAGATGGGATGGCAGCAATTGCCAGCAGCAGCGTCGCCAAGCGCATGCAAAAACCACTTCGCATCACACAATTGTCTCGATTGGCTTGCAAGATATGCATTGTCAAATCTCCGTGATGAATGGCATGGCTATGGTCTACGAATCAAGCGGCCGTCTTGAGGTGCCGTTCGAGCTTGGGATCCACCCGACGTACAGTCACCAAGGCGGCACCGCGGCCCCATGGGTGAACCGCTGGGGCGCACACTGCTTTGCCCCCTGGAGCTGAAATCACGGACGACTCGGCCCTGATCGATATTTTCAAAAGCATGCGGTATGGGTGCAACGGGTTGTCGCACATTCGCTGGCGGCGCGACCGGTCGCTCAGGAGGTACGGTAGCGCGTGGCGCCGGGTTCGCTGAGAAGCTCGGCGCAGCCTGAAAGCCACGGAATTCCTGGCGTACTGGCGGCACTGCCAGCGGCGCTGACAAGTTCCCACGGGGCTGTATCTGTCGGTATTGCTCGCCTTGGCGATGGTTTGGGTTGTGCTCCCATGGACCCACTTTCAAGCCTTCGTGGGGTGCGCGCCTGTCATGGAAATGGGCATAGTTGACATTCACCCGGTGTGAATTCCAATCGAATGAACCAAATAAAAAGTCAGCAGCAAGCACCACGCCTGCGCCCCACATAAAGCCCGGCCCGAAGCCATTGAGGTAGGCATAGTCAGGCCAAGGTGCCCAAGCTACGGGCGGATACTGAGGCCACCACCAAGAACCATAGACCACACCAGGGTCGTAGTAGGGCGCGTACACAATTTGCGGATTGGTTGGCAGTACGGTGATTTGTCCATCCACAGTGCTGACCTGGGTCTGGGCGTTTGAGGCCAGATATCCCGCAGCATAGGCCTTTGCTCGCAGCGCCTGAATGGTGTCCATCACCTGTTGCTGCTGGCCAAGAAATGCATCACCCAGACGCCGTGTCCAGTCCAGCTTCGAACTCATGGTTTGCAAGATTCTGGGAAAAGCAACCAGCGACTTGACACTTGGGTCCCAATTGTTCTGGTCAACAGCCTGCACAGCTGCATTACCCGTGACGGACGGGTTGGCCAAGGTCCATCGCTGCGCCTCAACCACCTCTAGCGGATAAGTTGCCGCCATCAGTATTTGAGACAGTAAGCCGTCCGGATAAAGCGCAACAGGCGCCAACATCTGGTCCAACTCCTCTTGGCTGAAGTCGGGTGAATTCTGGGCTTGCGCCCATGTTCCGGGCACCATGCACAGTAGGACCAGAGCAAACGCCCAAGAAAACCGAAGTATTCGTGCAATGTTTCTCATGGTCGAATCCCGTTGCTGTTAGAAAGAAGGGGGCCTGTGCCAGCGCGATTTACTCGCGATCACCAAGACAGGGAGAGAAGTACGCTGCCATACGTTTTTGAGTGACGCTACCCATGACCAACTTGTCCAGAATCCCGCGCCGCACACGCGTGGATTCAACGACGAGACTGATAGGCTTGTACACGGTGTGCGCTCCTGCTTTATCGTCAACTAAGCTGCTTTCAGTATTTACTGGCTGTAACGATTTGCCTTTGCGAAATCGCAAACAACCACTGAATACCCAACGAAATGATCGACTTCTTATTGATTTTCGGAGGTGATCATGGTGCTTAGAAAACGGAGCTTGTCCAAGTCCAACAGAGTTGGGAAGGAAGGCGATCAAGTCGACAGTAATCCCACAGATGGAGTGCAAAAAAATACGCAAGAGAGTGAGAATGGGCAAAATGGTCCTGCTTTTTCAGCAGGCGAAGAAGTAGCTGACTGGTTCAACCTTTTGCAGCGCACCGTGCCCCAATCGGTCAGCACCTGGAGCAAAGCGATATCCATGGGACTGGACGACATGAGTAAGGTCAAAGGCTTGAAGCAAATATTATCCTTTGAGTACAAAGGTGTAAATCGACTGCTTGATACCTTTCTCGCTCAACAATCTGGCTTGATGCAACTGCTGTTCGATTCACAATTGAATTTTTTGGGCAAGGTATTGAAGGAATTCGAGCAACCAGAAGCGACCTCGCAACCGTTAGCGGTTGGCAAAGACATTATCAGTGTCTTGTTCAAGGCGCAGGAAGACTGGATGAAAATAACGCAAAGTGTCATCAAGTCGGCGAACCCTGCCCCATAGGGCCCGTAGGGACCATAAACCGATTTATGCTTTGACCTGAAGTGTTAGCCGCACTAAAGAAAAGAAGCCCACCCAAGAAACGCAAACGAGCCGCCAGATGTAGTGGCATATTTTTAACTGCCCCTATAAATCAACCACTTGCGTCATTTGGTGTCAAACCTGGGGAGCTCATCCCAGAAATAATATAAAAGAGCCGACTTCCCTCTCGAGGGGCATCAAGTTCGGCGCACGCTGTCAGGAGTCATTTTACGGTTTTCAACCACGGCCCGGTCAGGCAACATCTCCGGTCATTCGCGGGTTCAAGTCCTGTACCCGCTATCCACTGCCCATACAACTTCAGCAGCGACTCATTATTTCGCGATAGCGCGTGTTTCACCGTGGCGCAACAGCCAAACCCTGTCATTCGCAATGCCCCTGTCTTGCAGCGCCTGGGCCAGGTCGCGCGGAGGATGGTCAAAGGACTCCTGGGTCAGTTTAAAGGTACCCCAGTGCACTCCCATGGCCTGCTTTGCATCCAGGTCCAGCATGATTTGCACCGCATCGACAGGGTTTACATGCATGTTCTTCATGAAGTCCCGCGGCAGGTAGGCGCCTATGGGTAGAGCCAGAAAGTCCACCGCACCCAGCCGTTCACGAATAGCCCTGAAGTCCGCGCTGTAGCCCGTATCACCAGGAAACAGGAAGCGCCAAACATCCGTTGCGCCAGGATTTCGTTCGACCATATAGCCGCCCCAGAGCGATGCATTGGTGTCAAATGGTGTGCGACGGCTCCAATGCTGAGCAGCGGTAAAGTGGATGCGAATGGGCTGCGGCAATGCATTGCCATCTTTGTCGCTCGTCACATCCGCGTGGTCCCACCAGTCCAGCTCGGTGACGTTGGGTATGTTGCGTGCGTCAAACCAGGCCTTGAGGCCCAGCGGCACAAAGATTTGGGGCATCTGTCCGGACGCGACCATGGCTGCAATGGTGGCATCGCACAGATGGTCGTAATGGTTGTGCGAAATCAGCAGCAGGTCGATGGGGGGCAACCTGTCCCCCCGCAGCGGCGCAGGCACCATGCGGGGGGCACCGAAGCGCCCATAAGGTCCGGCAAAATCTGCCAAGGTAGGGTCGGTCAGCACGTTCAGCCCACCGACCTGCAACAGTACCGACACATGCCCCAGCCAGGTCACCACGGGTGCAAGCTGTCGGCTCGCAATGCGCTCATGGTCCACGGCAACGCTCCATTCCTTTGCGAACGCAGCGTAGCCATTCTGAGGAGCTGAAAGCGGCTTGAAGTCACCGCGCAGGCTGCGTCAAACCATTTCATACCAGGGGAAGTTACCGATGACAACCGACGAGTCGCTGTTGGCGAAACCTGCTTCCCGGTGGTGCGATGGTTTGCGTGGCAATGTACCGCAGTTCATTTTGTTTGTGGCTCATTCATCCGGCTAGTCTAGGTCCAGTCGAGGGTCAAATTGAAGCACCCCGAACATTCAGCATTGCCAAGGCACCAAGCCACTCCCCATTAACGTTGGGCTAAAGCCGCTTCAGCTGCGCCCCTTTGCCATCGTCGCCGCAGCTGAGCACGAAGTTGCCGCTGACGCCACCGCTGGTCACAAACGGCGTCAGGAGCCCGGCTATCCGGGACATACACAATGCAGCTACAGTGACGTCTAGCGAAATGACGCTCACTGCACACCTCCCTGGCAGTGCCATTGAGACATGGCTTCAACCCAGCCCTAGTGCTTGATTTTTTTATGGCGTTTGCGCCACAGGGAAATGCGCTGGCTTGCATTCAAGCGCCTTACCTAGCCGAGGTCTACATTCTGTGCGATTGGCATGCACTGGCAGCAAACTTTGCCACCGCAACAATTTTCTGGGTACTTGCCTGGCGGACACGCCACAGGATGCCATGTCAACCCGAGCGCGTGGAGACTACGCGAGCGCGTTCACCATGTTCAATCAACTGGCAAACGTCTGGATGCTGCGACCGAGTCCCCGCCGCTCATTGATTGCGCTCACCGGCTAACCGTCACCAACTGGAAGCTTCCTGGCCTCAGCTTGGGTCGACCGTCGCCAACGGCCGGTGCTTCGATTTCCGCAGCAACCAGGTACAAGACGTGCTGGGCCGGGTCCAGAGCCAAAGTTCGCGCGGTGGGCAGGGTTGCTACCACTTGCTCAATGGCGTAGCTCTCGCCGTTTACTACCGTCATCGTGCCATCACCGCTTGAGGCATAGGCCTGCTTCAACACCGGGTCGTAAGCCGTTGCATCACAACCCTTGCCCACGGCAACCGAGGCCAGAATGGTGCCGGTATTTCCATCGACTACCGCCATTTTCTGGTTGCGACATCCCACAAAGAGCCGACTGCTTTGCGCATCAATGGACAGGCCAGTGGGCGACTCGCAAGCTGCCGATAGGTCATACGTGGCAGTGACCGTGAGCTTGGCCGTGTCTACGACCACCAGCGCATTTCTGTCCTCCACGTTCACGAACAGCCGCCCTTTTGCGTCAACCGCCTGGAATTCCAGCTTACCGCCGATGGCAACAGTGCCGACGACACGGTTGCTCAGTGCATCAATCACGGTCAAGGTGCCTGAGTTCCCATTAGCAACAAAAACGCGTTTCGTAGCGGGGTCGAAGATGATTGCGTCGGGCTTCTTTTCTGTCGGCAGCGTGCCCAGCACGCGCAGGCTGGAGAGCTCAAAGGTGGTGACCGTACTGCTGAGGCCATTGCTGGTGTAACCGCGGTCCAGCTCAGGCGCCAAAGCGACACCGTGCACGCCAGGGGTGTTGGGGACCGCCCCAATCACCTTCTTGTCCAGCGTGTCGTACACGTCGACCCGGTCGCCATGGGTGATGAAAAGACGGTGACTGCTGGGCTCAAAACTGAGGTAGTCCCACTTGGTGTCGCCTTCTACGGGCTGCTGGGACACCACGTGAAAGTCAGAGGCCATCGCTTGGGATAAGACCACAGAAAACAGCAAGAGGATGGAAAAGAAGCGAGGGATGGATTTATTTGACATGCGGGCAATCTACCCGAAGTCAATGACAGTGCAGCCGGGAAAATTTCGAGCCTTTTGGCAAAACAGCTCGTATCACCGCATTTACCTTTCTCTACTGCACAGTGGGCGTTTACGCCAGGTGCTGGAGAACTGGCAAACGCCACCAGCAGACGTGTATGCGGTCTATTCCCAGCGGCTGCAAACTGCGGCACGCGTCAAAGCGTTCGTGGACCATGTGGTTGACGCATTTGCCACAACATCATCTGCCAAAGCAGAAAACGCACGGAACCCATCGTGTGCAAGAAGTAGCCGATTTTGGAACGCTTCAACCAGCAAATTCGTTTTATCAGCTCACATCAGGGTACAAAACTTCCAAGGTGTTCACCACACCTGGGCGCTCTTCCCATCCTGCGCACGCTGGTCAGCAAACTTCGCCGCCAAAAAGTCCAGGAACAGCCGGACTTTGGAAGACAAGTGATGGCGCTGCGGGTAGATGGCATAGATGTCGGAGGCAAGGCCTTCCCACGGTGCCATCACCCTGATTAGCTGCCCCGCGCGCACGTAAGGCGCGACATCCCATTCGGAGCGCAACACAATGCCGTGGCCGGCCAGCGCCCATTCCACGGCAATCTCGCCAAAGTTGGTGCTTAAGCCACCATAGACCTTTACCATCTCCTGGCTTTGACCGTTGGACAACTGCCAGTTATTAAAGGCCGTGTCGCTCTCTCGAATCGCAATGCATTCATGTGCGTGCAAGTCTCGCGGGGCGACCAGCTCTGCCTTGTCTTTCAGGTAGGAAGGTGCGGCGCACAGAAAGCGTCGGTTTGGTGCCAGCTTGCGGGCCAGAATGCGCCGGTCAGGAGGCTCACCAAAGTGAATGCCAATGTCCGTGGCCGTGGCTGTTAGGTCCAGGCTGCGATCGGTGAGCTGCAAGACGACTTCAACAGACGGATATAGGCGGCGAAATTCAGATATTGCCGGTGCCAAATGGCGCCTGCCAAAACCAAAAGTGGCGTTGATTCTCAACATACCATGCGGCACATCGGACCTCGCAGCAAGGGACCGTTCCAGGCCTTCGATTTCCCGCAGGATGCGTCCACCCTCTTCAAGGTAACGCTCGCCTTCCGGCGTCAAGCTCAAGCGCCGCGTCGTCCTGTTCAACAAGCGTACTCCCAGCCTTTGCTCCAACTGTGCAAGTCTTCGGCTCACAGCAGGTGGTGTGACTCCCAGCTCCAAAGAAGCAGCCGCCAGGCTCGGCTGCCGCGCAAGAACTGAGAAAAAGTTGAGATCAGGGGTGTCTTTCATTCATGCCAATTATTAACGAATCAATTGCTTTCCAAGCCATTGATGCAAATGGTGGCGCCAAATACTATTGCACTTCGATCAACGCCACACCACGCCACACCATGCCACCCTCTTCCCTGCCCGAACTTTTGATGATGCTGAGTCTGGGGGCTGCATTGGGATTTTTTGGTGGACTCTTTGGCATTGGCGGCGGCATCATCGCCATCCCGCTGCTGGTCTTGGGTTTTGGCTTGGATCAGGCTGTGGCCCAAGGCACTTCCCTGGTTATGATGGTGCCGAATCTGCTTATTGCGTGGTATCGCTACAGCCAACGGCATCCTGTAGCCCTGAAAACTGCGCTCCAAATCGGCATGCTGGCATGCGTGACCACTTGGCTGGTCGCACAGACTGCGACCCACCTTGCCCCAGATCTCATGCGAACCGTATTCAGCATCTTTCTGTTGCTCGTGGCCTCGCGAATGCTTATGCCTTCGGCAGCAGGCAACTCTATCAAGGAAAACAAACCACGCGACCTGCGCTTTATGCCGCTGGTCGGCATCCTGGGTGGCAGCAGTATGGGCCTTCTGGGGGTAGGTGGCGGACTCATCGCCACACCCATCTTCAACAGCTGGTTCGGCCAGCGCCAGACTGTCGCCCAAAGCCTCTCCTTGGCACTGGTGGCACCCAGTTCCATCATTGCGCTGATGACATACAGCGGCGCGCACCGGGTTGACTGGCCAATGGGTCTACCTCTGGCTTTTGGAGGATTGTTTACCGTATCGGCAGGGGTTGCTGTAGCCCATCGTTTGCCGGAAAAACGCATGCGATCGGCATTTGCATGGATGGTGCTTTGCACGGCGGCTTGGATGCTCTTAAAGCCGCTGCTCTTGAAATAGCGCGTGACGGAATCTGCCCCGTCGTTTAAGGGACCGCTGAACGACAGCAAAAAATAGCTTATTTACATCTCTGCATAAGGGCAGGCAGGAGCCATTGGAATGCCGATTGCCATCGGCAGGTCACGACCAGGTCCGGACATTGGCGATGTGTGCCTGAAAGCAGTCGTCCAGTAAACCGGTTTCTCCATAACGAACACGTCTACTCCGTCAACCATCGCCTGCCACTTCGCAGCATGGTTGCACCAGGATGACAACCCATGGGAAGTCATTCCATGGGCAGCGGCCCAGACACCACACTTCTGGCCTGATGCCCGGTACTCAGCCACAACCTCCCGGCAGCGCACAGTTTGCTGACGATCCATTCGCATCTCGTATTCCTCGTTGATTTCGGAAGCACAAGGGTCGCACGTTCCTCCAGCGATTTACAGACGTCAGGCCGGAACGTTTACCTTCAAGAGGCTGTCGATTGCGGTGATCAGGGAGGCACCGCCTTGATAAAGCTGGCTGCCATGTATCGCCTGCTCAATCGCGCCCGTACTGACCCACAGCAGGGGGACTCCAGAGACGCCACGTCGGTGCATCAAAGCCTGCGAGGAAGCCGTACGTTGCGCGGTCGCTTGGTCAAGCGACGCATCATTGGTGAGGCGATCAGCGAACTGCGCCTTGTCCAAGGGTAATTCGATCAATGCGGTCACAGTGGCTGCCACATCCGCCACAACCTCCGGTTTTTCCGTGTCTCGACCATCCACATAGCGCGCCAATTGCAAGGCGTGCATCAAGCGTGGTTCTAGCGCAGGGGTGATCTGCCGCATAGCCGTAAGGGCACGGGTTGCGTGGCCGGAATCAAAGTGCACGTCAGCGCCGTTGAGTATCTGGTCGTGATAAGCCTGGCTGAAAATCTGGCCAGTCATTTGGGCGATGCGCTGGTCATTGCTCCAAGCGTGCCCAACCCACTCCTTGGACATCGGACGGGCACCAGCGCCAGAAAACAGGCCCGTTGGCATTAATTCCAGCACTGTGGGAAATTGCTGAGCCAAAGCGGCAAGTGCAGGAGCGCTGGCGTAACACCAACCACACAAGGGGTCTAAAAAGTATTGCAATTTCAAGGCTTGCGACATCACAAACTCCTTCATATAAGCCAATGCATCAAGCCTATTGGAAATTAAATAGAGCATATACGGTGTGACGGTTGACTAACTGTTGCATAAGTTGAGACAATAGACCAATGGACAGGATCACAGCGATGCGCGTGTATGTGGAAACTGCCGCGCGCGGTAGCCTTTCTGCGGCTGCGCTCCAGACAGGGATGTCCAGAGCCATGGCCTCGCGCTACCTAGCGTCGATTGAGCAATGGGCAGGGGCACGTCTCATGCAGCGCTCCACGCGCCGGCTGAGCCTGACGGCAGCAGGTCAACGGATGCTGAGCTTGTGCCGCGAGATGCTGGCCGTATCGACGCAAGTCGATCGACTGGCGGCCGAATCAGAGGACGAGCCACAAGGGCAACTGCGCATAACGGCAAGCGGCATCTTTTCTCAAACGCAGTTGGCGCCCGCAGTCATGGACTTTCTCGCGCGCTACTCCAAGGCATCCGTGGATTTGCAGGCGTTGGACCGAACGGTGAACCTGATCGACGAGCGTATCGACCTGGCCATCCGGATCACAGCGGAACTCGATCCCAACCTGATTGCTCGCAGGCTCGGAACGTGTCGCTCAGTGATCTGCGCTGCGCCCGCCTATTTGCGCGAGCGCGAAGTTCCAAAGCAGGCGCGCGATCTCGCATCGCACAACTGCCTGAGCTATGCCTATTTCGGCCAGAGCCTGTGGCAGTTGATGCACCAGGGCGAAATGGTGGCCGTCCCCGTTCATGGGAATTTCAGCACCAATGACACCGCAACGCTGATGTGTGCGGCATTGGCAGGCGGGGGCATCGTCATGTTGCCCACCTTCGCCATCGCCGAAGAACTTCGCACGGGGCGTTTGGTGCAATTGCTGAGTGACCATGACGTTGCGGACATGGGCATTCACGCGGTCTATACCTCGCGCCAACACCAATCGGCGCTGATGCGCACAATGATTGACTTCCTTGCGCAGCGCTTCAACGGCGGCGTGAAACCCAACCCAATATGATCGGCGGCTGCACCCGTGCAGCAGGCAATTTTGCGTCGCGTAGCGTTTTCATCTGGGCGGCAGTAGCCAACCAGTTGCGGTCCTAAGAGATTTCGGCCCGCTCGCGATTGATAGGCTGTAACCGGTAGTACAGGACTGTCAGCCCTATGGTCTTCAGCCCGTCAAACCGCGCTGCATGCAGGAGCCAATAAAGTCGGTATCGGTGCCGTCCCGTTCAATACCCTTTAGTAGCCGATCCCCATGTTTGCAGCCTTGGCACTTTTCGGTATGAATGCAGATATGAGGCCTGCCAGTACAGCCATGGCGATAGACAGCAACCAAAGGCCGCGGTAGCTACCAAAAGAATCAAAGGCCAGCCCACCGGCAAGCGCCCCGATGGCAGCGCCCAACGCATGCCCCGCGCCCAGCAGTCCCATCGACAGGCCCATGACGCGGACTCCCAGATGTGATGCCACAAGGCTGGCTACGACCGGCGCGGTCGCGTAATCGAACAGGCCAAACACTGCTGAAAAAAGATACAGCAAAGACAAGTCGTTTCCGACCTGCATCAGTAGGATAAAACTCAGTGAACGAATTGTGAAAATCCCGGCGAGGAGCAAGGGGCGATTAATGCGGTCAGCTAACCATCCCGCGCCGAGTATCCCCAACAGGTTGATGCCGGATAGAAAACCATATGCGCCCGCTGCTGTCACGCCACTGAATCCGCACAATGCCGCATAGGGAAGAAAGTGTGTTTCGATCACGCCTGAACTGGTGAAACCGCACAGCAGGAATCCCCAGAACAAAAGGTTGAACACTGGGCTTCGGGCGAGTTCCACCAACCGTGACCACAGCGCTTCCTTGTTGTCACCTTCGCTGTGTGTTTCCTTTCCGGATGTTGTTGGAAGCAGTCGCCACGCAAAGGGCGCCATCACCAGACAAGAGGCAGCCATGATCAGGAACTCGCTGCGCCAGCCAAAGCCGGTTAGTAGCCATGCGGCCACAGGAACCAGTATGAGTGGCCCCACGGTGGAGCCTGAGTCCACCACCGCCATGGCAAACCCACGCTGTGCCACGAAGTAGGGTGCAATCGCGGCAAAAAATGCACTGACTGCCACCACACCAAATCCAATGCCAGAAACGAAACCAAAACTCAGCAGCAGTTGCCAGGGTGCAACCGAAACAGTCGTCATCGCCAGCCCAATTCCCAATGTCACGAATCCGGCGGTCAGGAGTTTGCGTGGGCCAAAGCGATCGATGAAATTGCCGGCAATCGGGGCGGTGATGGCCATGACCAACAGGGCCAGAGCGCCCGCCGAAGAAACCAGACTGCGGGACCATCCCTGTTCCACCTCCCACAGGGGCATTGCCAAACTCAAAAGTGCACGGGCGGTTGAAGAGAGGGCCACGGCAAAAAAACCGTACGCAACAATGCTCCATCCCACCAGCCTGGCACGGTCCGGCGAACTATCGCGATCAGTAGTCGGATCGGTTTGCACTTTCACCCCCTTTGCTCTTTTGTTTTGCAACTATGAAATTTTTAGACCATCTTGCCAGGCCACCGGTATGCCTTGACTCGACATTCTCGGGCAAGTCCCTCCCTCCAGGCGCACTTAATATGGGTATGCGGGGCGACCCGAAGGGCCATTGGCCCAAAGCAAAGAACGGCGGTTTAGCCAACCTTGCCGCTGTCTCGTCCATTTTCGATGCTCAATTGAATCTATTCCTGCGAAGGGAACTGGTATCCATGTAAAAGGTTCTTGACCGGTACTTCATTTACAACACTCCTTCTGCTTACGCAGTATTTAGTGTGTTGCATCGACCGGTTGAATCTGCCGCACGACATCGAAGATCATGAATGGCCGCTGGGCGGCACGGCACTGGACCACCAGACTGCGGACCTTCGGGAGCTCCCGCTCCCAGCCTGCCTGAGCCAGCGGCATGGGATTTGGAAGAATCGCGAACCCCGATCAACGAAATGCAGTGGGCAGTCGTCCGCCAAACGCTCTCCACAGACCGCTGTACGCCGCATTGCAGTCACACCAAGCAGGATGTGGTCGACTTTTGGGCCGCGTAACCGGTAGGTCACTTTAAAGGGTCCTGCGGCAAGTCTGGGCCAGTTGCAGTCACACGATTCAATTTACCTTGGGGCAGGTCCAGGCTGTAAGCGGCCATCTGTTTTTTTGGCCGAGGTTTCAGGAAATTGAGTTCGCTCCTGAGAAAGCTGTCCTTCGCCAAAACGCATCCTTTCTCAGCAGCGGTCGTTCCGGGTTCCATTGTGAAGGTGACCACTCTGCGGCTCCAG
>Ga0214165_1000845_pt1 | contig 19104 bp, 19 predicted proteins | sample TroBogypolimnion_34_FD_153004 | JGI IMG/M metagenome (GOLD analysis project Ga0214165, IMG submission 153004) | Freshwater microbial communities from Trout Bog Lake, WI - Practice 03JUN2009 hypolimnion v3 | ecosystem: Environmental > Aquatic > Freshwater > Lake > Hypolimnion/Profundal zone ... | reverse complement strand
GGGCGAGCCGATAAAGGTGGCGACAAAGCGGTTGGCGGGCTGCTGGTAGAGCGTGAGCGGGGTGCCGGCCTGCTGTAGGTGGCCCTCGTTGAGCACCACGATCTTGTCGCCCAGTGTCATGGCTTCCACCTGGTCGTGCGTCACATAGACCATGGTGGCGGCCAGCTCGCGGTGCAGGCGCGACAGCTCAATGCGCGTCTTGGCACGTAGCGACGCATCCAGGTTGGACAGCGGCTCGTCAAAAAGAAACAGACGCGGTTTGCGCACAATGGCGCGTCCTATGGCCACGCGCTGTCGCTGGCCGCCTGAGAGTTCGCGCGGCAGGCGATCGAGTAAATGGTCGATGTGCAGCACCTCGGCGGCGGCCTGCACGCGCTGGGCAATGTCGTCCTGGCTGCTGCCCTGAATCTTCAGGCCAAAGGCCATGTTCTTGAACACATTCATGTGCGGATACAGGGCATAGCTTTGGAACACCATGGCAATGCCGCGCTCGGCGGGCGACAGGGTGTTGACCACATCGGCATCGATGCGCAGCTCGCCGCTGCTGATGTCTTCGAGGCCGCAGAGCACGCGCAAGAGTGTCGATTTTCCGCAGCCGCTCGGCCCGACCAGCACCACCAGTTCGCCGTGTGCGATGTGCAGATCAATGTTGTGCAGCACCGGGGTGTTGCCGTAGCTCTTGGAGAGTTTGTTGAGGGTAACGCTTGCCATGGGGTAACTCCGACTAAATTTATTTGACGGCACCCGCGGTGATGCCGCGGATGAGCTGACGGGAGAACAGGGCGTAAAGGCTGCCCACCGGCACGATGGCCAGCGAGAGAGACGCCAGCACCGCATTCCAGTCGGTGGCGTATTGGCCGACAAACTGCTGGATGCCGAGGGTGATGGTCTGGGTCTTCTCAGAGGGCGCCAGGATCAGCGGGAACCACAGATCGTTCCAGATCGGCACCATGGTGAAGACGGCCACCGTGGCAATGGCCGGGCGGATCAGCGGCACCACCACCTGAAAGAAGATGCGGAACTCGTCAATGCCGTCGCAGCGCGCAGCATCTTTGAGTTCGCCGGGCACCTGGGCCATGAACTCCGACAGGATCATGATCGCCAGCGGCAGGCCCTGCGCCACATACACCAGCACCAGGGCGGTGAGGGTGTTGACCAGGTTCAGGCCGACCATGATCTGCAGGATGGACACCGTGCCCAGGCGGATCGGCACCATGATGCCAAAGGCAAAAAAGAAGCGCAGCCAGCGGTTGCCGGCAAAGCGGTATTCCGAGATACCCCAGGCCGCCATGGCGCCAAACAGCAGGATGAAGAACAGCGAGGCCACGGTGACGATGAAGCTGTTCTGGAAATACATCCACACATCGGAGCGCGCCATCACCTTGGTGTAGCCGATGAGTGAAAAGGTCTCGCTGGTGGGCCATGACAGCGGGTCGCTGAAGATCGCGTCGCGGCTCTTGAAGGAGTTCATCAGCACCAGCACCCGGCTGGGTGCCAGCCCCAAGCGGGGCAGGTGGCGTGAGGGCAGGGCAGACGTTGAGGTGTGTGTCATGGCATTACTGGGGGCGTTACAGGGCAAAACGTTGCAGGCGGCGCTGCACCACCAGGAAATAGGCCGCCACACCGAGCAGGATCACCAGAAACATCAGCGTGGCCACGGCCGCGCCCATGGTCGGGCTGGCCACCTGCGACTGGTAGCCAAAGAAGGTGCGGTAAAACAAGGTGCCCAGCAGATCGGTGCTGTAGTTGGGCCCGGCCAGCGCACCCTTGACGGTGTAAATCAGATCGAAGGCGTTGAAGTTGGCGACAAAGGTCAGGATGGTCACCAGCCCCAGAGTCGGCAGAATCAGCGGCAGGCGGATTTGCCAGAAGATGCGCCAGGGCGAGGCACCTTCCACCAGCGCGGCCTCGATGATGTCGTCTGGAATGGCGATCAGCGCGGCATAAATCAGCATCATGGGCACGCCCACAAACTGCCATACCGACATCAGCGACACGGTGATCAGCGCCGACGACTCCAGCCCCAGTCAGGGCGCAAACCAGTCGCCCAGGCCCACGATGTTGAGCAGGCGTTCGGACACGCCCCACAGCGGCGAAATACGGCTGCACAACCATGCCCAGGGCGGGCTGGTGGTGTCGGTGCTGCTGCCGGCCATGCCGGAGCTGGGGGACTAAGCGCAGCACGCGCAGCGGCAAGCGTGGGAGCTCTATCTGTCTATTTGTTGGCCTTCCACCAGCACGGCTTGCAACTGCAAATCGCGGTTAAGCACCACCATGTCGGCCCAGGCACCGCTGGCCAGACGGCCCCGGTCTTTGATTCCCAGATGGTCCGCCGCAAAGGTGGATACGCGCCTGGACGCATCCGTCAAGGGCAGGCCCAGGGTCTGCACCAGATTGCGCAGCGCCTGGTCCATGGTCAATGTGGAACCGGCCAGGGTGCCATCGGCCAGGCGCACGCCGCCCATGCATTTGAAGACGGCGTGGCGGCCCAGGGAGTATTCGCCGTCTGGCATGCCGGCCGCAGCTGTGGAGTCGGTCACGCAATACAGACCGGGAATGGCCCGCAACGCCGCGTGCATGGCACCGGGATGCACGTGCAACAGGTCGGGGATGATTTCGGCATACGCTGCATGGGCCAACGCGGCGCCGACCATGCCGGGCTCGCGGTGGTGCATCGGGCTCATGGCGTTAAACAGGTGGGTGAAACCGGTGGCGCCGCAGCGCAGCGCCGCCACGCCTTGCTCGTAGCTGCCGCTGCTGTGCCCCAGCTGCACCCGAAAGCCCCGCGCGCACAGTTCGGCAATCAGCGCGTGGTTGTCTGCGACTTCCGGCGCCAGGGTGATCAGTCGGATCGGCGCCAGGGCATGGAGTTTTTCAATTTCTTGCAGATTGGCGGGTCGCGCAAAGGGCGGCTGCGCGCCCAGCCGGGTCTCGCTGATATACGGCCCTTCCAGATGCACGCCGAGGATGCGGGCGGCGTTGGCCGGGCGTTTTTCGCACAGGGGCGCGAGTGCGGCAAAGGCCGCGTCCAGATCGCTTTGCGGTGCCGTCATGGTGGTGGCCAGCAGGGAGGTGGTGCCATGCTGTGCATGCAGGCGCGTCACATGCAGCGCGGCGTCGCCACTTTCCATCATGTCGTGACCAGCCCCACCATGGACATGGGCGTCGATAAAGCCGGGCAGAATCAGCGGCAGGCCATTGGAGCGTGCCTGCGCTTCGCTAATCGCCTCGCCCTGAATTCGTTCAATGTGGCCCAGTGCATCCCAGCAAATGCCGCCTTGGATAAAGCCGCTCTGCGTCAGAATATTGCCTGCCAAGGCCCTCATGCGCGTCTCCTAAAAGATCGCGCATGCTACCAGCGAAGCGTCTTGTGGCCTTTTCCATGCCAGCCTGGCGGGGCTTCTTCGCGGCTTGCAAGCCTTCGGATCAGCCCGGTTGCCTATCCGCTGAAAGTCTGAAGATGGCGACCGTGTGCACCAGTTCCTGCGCCAGATTATTGAGGCTGCTGGCGGCCGCAGCCATCTCTTCCACCAGAGCGGCGTTTTGCTGCGTGGCTTCGTCCATTTGCGTGATGGCCTGACCCACTTGCGAGACTCCGTTGGCCTGCTCGTTGCTCGCGGTGGTGATGGCAGCCATGATTTCGGCCACCCGCTTGATCGAATTCACCACCTCGTTCATGGTGGCGCCGGCCCTATCCACCAGGGCCGTGCCTTGGTCCACTTTTTGCAGACTGGTCTCGATCAGGCCCTTGATCTCCTTGGCCGCCGCAGCACTGCGCCCGGCCAGTGAGCGCACTTCGGTGGCCACCACGGCAAAGCCACGGCCCTGTTCACCGGCACGGGCCGCTTCTACCGCCGCGTTAAGTGCCAGGATATTGGTCTGAAAGGCAATGCCATCGATGACGCTGATGATGGCCGAGATCTGGTGCGAGGAGTCATTGATGCCGCGCATGGTGGACACCACCTGGCCAACCACCTCGCCGCCTTTTTCCGCCACCTGGGTAGCGTTCATTGCCAACTGGTTGGCCTCGCGTGCAGAAGCGGCGTTTTGCCGCACGGTGGCACCCAACTGCTCCATGGAGGACGCGGTTTCTTCCAGCGCTGCCGCTTGTTGCTCGGTACGTGCCGACAAATCGTTGTTGCCATCGGCAATTTCCTGGCTAGCGATGGCCACACCTTCGGAGCCGCTGCGCACGCGAGAGACAATGCCGGACAGGCTGCTTTGCATCAGTCCGAGTTGGGCCATCATGCTCACGTTGTCTCCGGGTTGGACCCGTATCGGCGTACACAGATCACCGGTCGCAACGCTTTGCGCCAGAGCCGTGGCCTGCGCCGGCTCGGCGCCCAGCGACTTGAGCTGGCGGCGCACGATAAAGCCGATGACAAAAAACAGGGCAATCTGGAGCAGCACTTGACCCAACCACAGCCATTGGTTGATGCTGCGGATGTCGTCCTTGTCGGCCTTGATGTCAGAGGTAATGCTGACCACACCCAACACAGAATTTTCATCCACGCCGTGGCATCCTAGGCACTTGGAGCCGCGGAATTCCTTCATGGCAATAAAGGGAATGATGGCACGCAATGTGGCGTTGGCGTCGTCGATTTTGTAAAGCGTACGGCCATTGGAGAGCACTTCGCGGTCCAAATCATCGACCGGTTTCTGATTGGGAAGGCCAGGGCCGAACTCATCAATCACGCCCTTGCCACGGACCACACGCAACTCTTTGAGTTCATCGGAGTCACCCATTTTTCGAATGAACAGTTCTCTGATCTTGGGGTCATCAATCACATCCTTGCCATCGACCTTGGCCGACATCAGGGTGTTGAGCGCATTGATCACGCCATCTGCGACCGCCGCCGTGCGGTCTTGCGCAGCATGCAGGGCCCGGTTCTCGATCTGGCCGGCGACCCAGCACTGCGTGAGCAGCAGCACGACCAGCATGAAGCCCTGAATAAGAATTTGCAACTTCACTTGCAAACCGAGCCCTGACCATTTATTTGAAAGATTGTTCATTGCGATTCAACAGGGGTCAATCGGTCGCAAACGGCATCTCCGCTTGCTATGCCGAACCAGACCACAGCCTACACAGGCCTTGGCCGCGCCGACAAGCGGATGCTAGGGCATTGGCAGGCAATGTGCTTGGGAAAATGCTCGCGTACTTGATGTGTATCAAGGGACAAGGTCCAGCTGGACTGAAGTTTGGCGACCCTGGTTTCTATAAATCCTTAGAAGCCTGGGAGTTGTTGGCTTTTTCCTGGTCCGTAGCGCCCGCAGGCTTGAGGCGGAATGGCTCCAGGGCCCGTGCTGCTAATTTTTGTGAAATGCGCTGGCCGCCCTGGTCCAGTTCAAATTGCCAGTCCTTGAGGCATAGCGACAGGGTGAGCAGCGCATCGCGCATCTGGATCAGCTCCTGGGTGAGTTGTGCAGCCAATTCCTGGCGGCTGGGGCGGCTATCCGGTGTATCGGAAGGGATCATGTGCGAGGCTCCTCAAGCTGTGGTTTGTTGTTTTTGCTTCTGACTTCGCCGACATAGCGAAGTGCCGCGAATATGGGCGCTTTCGGCCGAGCTGGTAGCGTGTAATGTTCAATACAGGACACTTTGACAAACCGCACATAATGGCTTTCGACTGTTTTACGGAGCTGTGATGGCGAAGAAGGCCCTGGTATTTTTCCTCTGCATCGGTCTTGCCGCTGCCGCCTCTGCTGCATCGCTGTGCGAGAAAGGCCTGCGCCAATCTCCCATCGATATACGGGCCAGCAAAAAACAAAACCTGGCTGCGCTGGACTTTGGCTATCGCGCCGAGCCGCTGCGCCTGGCCAACGATGGTCATACCGTACGGGTGCGCTTCAAAGATGCGGGAACGCTCAGCATCGGGCAACAACACTACCGCTTGCAACAGTTCCACTTTCACACCCCCGGCGGAGACCGAATCGGCGGTGAGGAATTTCCCATGGCTGCGCACATCTTGCACAAGAGCGCGTCGGGGCAACTGCTGGCCATCGTCGTACTGTTCCGACTGGGTGGAGAAAATCCGCTGCTGACCCAAGTGTTTAGCCGCATACCTGCGCTGCAGGATGGCGACCATGTGCTGGCGTCCGAGCAGGTCAGCGCACAGGCATTGCTGCCAAAAGACCATGGCTATTTCCGCTACAGCGGCTCGCTCACCGCCAGCCCCTGCACCGAGGGGGTGGAGTGGATTGTGATGAAACAGCCGTTGGAACTCTCGGCCGCCCAATTGGCGCTTTACAAGCGCACATTTGCCGACAATATTCGCAGTCCGCGTGCGCTAAATCAACGCGTGGTCTTGGAAAGTCAATAACACTTTGCGGCTTGGCCCCGGAGCCGCAATGGCAGCGGGTATTTTGTGTTCCTCCCCCTCCGCTTCATGACTAGACCCAACCTCGTTGCGCGCTCCCTATTTGCCGCGCTGCTGCTACCCGCTTGTGTTTTCGCGCAAACCCATCTCAGCAAGAAGCCAGACCCGAACCAGGGTGTCGAAGTGACCGTGACACCCGAGATGACCGGGGCTGGCGCCGTCTCCAGCGGCGAAGTGCTGTCCGCGATTCCGCCTGTGACGGGTACGCGCGGCAAGCCTGTCGCCTCCTGGGGCAAGCCCTTGCCTTATCCGATCCTGATTGCCGACCGGCGCAATAACCGCCTGATCGAAATCGCTCCCAACAAGAAGGTGTTGTGGGAGTTTGGCTCGCCCAGTCTGAAGATGTACCGGGGCAACGAGGACGTTAATTACTCGCCCGATGGCAAATTGCTGGCGGTCAGCGAAGAGGACAATTTTGACGTGCACATCGTGGACTTCGAAGCCAAACAAATTACCTGGACCTACGGCACGCCAGACCATCGTGGCAAGGGAGCGAACCTGCTCAACTACCCGGACGATGCGCACCTGCTGGCTGATGGCCAGTTTATGACCGCCGATATCCGCAATTGCCGGGTCATCATTGTGGACCCCAAAACCAATCAGATCACCACCCAGTGGGGCACACCGGGCAAGTGCATTCACAATCCGCCGTCGCAACTGGCCCACCCCAACGGCGCCACACCCATGGAAAACGGCGATATCCTGCTGACCGAAATAAAGGACTCCCAACTCACCCGCATGACCCGCGAAGGCAAGGTGGTCTGGAGCATGAAGGTGCCGGCCGTGCATTACCCGTCGGACGCCTTTCCCACTGTGGACGGCAAGCAGGTGATCGTGGCCGACTTCTGGAAGCCCGGCAAGGTCGTCATCGTCGATCCGCAGACGCAAAAGGTCACTTGGGAGTATTTCTTCAAGGACGGCGAGCAGATGCTGGACCATTCATCGATTGCGCGTGAGCTGCCGGATACCGGCGACATCCTGATTGTGGACGACCTGCATGACCGGGTCATCGTGGTCGATCGCAAAACCAAACAAATCATTTGGCAATACGGCCAGATGGGGAAAAAGGGCTACACCGCGGGGCTGCTGAACTATCCCGACGGCGTGGACATTGACGTGTTTCGCGACTGGCGCAGCGCCAAGTAGGCAGATTCTTCACGGTCCGGTGCCAGTTCCACGGTCGCCACCGGGCCACAGGCGCAATCTTTGCGACAATCGCAGCAGTGTCCTGAGTCCGGGGCGCCTGCTTCGATTAGATGGGGTTTTTACATGCTGGGTTTTTTGCCGCCTGCCGTGCGCGGCGTTTTGTCATTCCTGGTGCTGGTGCTCAATACCCTGTTCTGGTGTGTGTTGCTGTTTGCACTGGCGCTGATCAAGTTCTGCCTGCCGTCGACAGCGGTGTTGGCCCGGCTCGATCCGCTGATCAATTCCGTGGCTTCGGCCTGGACCCGCTGCAACAGTCTCTGGATGCGCCTGGCGCACCGCAGTGATTGGAGCGTGGAGGGTGTGGAGACCCTGCGCTACCAGGACTGGTACCTGGTCAATTGCAACCACCAGTCCTGGGTCGACATCTTCGTGCTGCAGGATGCGCTGAACGGCCGCATTCCGGTGTTGAAGTTTTTCCTCAAGGCCGAGCTGATCTATGTGCCGGTGATCGGTCTGGCCTGGTGGGCCTTGGACTTTCCGTTCATGAAGCGCCATTCGCGCGCCTCCCTGCGCAAGAACCCCAATTTGCGCAACGACGACCGCGACAGTGCGCGCCGGGCCTGCGCCAAGTTCGCCAAGATTCCGACCTCGGTGATGAACTTTGTCGAGGGCACGCGCTTTACGCCCGAGAAGCAGCAGACCCAAGCCTCGCCCTTCCAACATCTGCTCAAGCCCAAGGCCGGTGCCATGGCCATGGCGCTGAATGCCATGGGTGCACAATTTCACTCGCTAGTGGATGCCACCATCGCCTACCCGGACGGCATTCCCACCTTTTGGCAATACCTGTGCGGCCAGGCGCCGCGCGTGCTCCTCAAGGTGCGTCAGGTGGAAATCCCGGTTGAGTTCTGCACCGGCGACTATGAAAACGATCGGGCCCTGCGCAAGAGCTTTCACCGCTGGTTGGATGAGATCTGGCAACGCAAGGACGCCGACATGACCGAGATGCTGGCGTGTTAGCGGTCGGTCAAGGGGCTTAGTTCGGCGCCTTCGGGTAAGTGGTTCGCCCATTGGCGGACGTAAAAAAAGGCGCCGTAGCGCCCTTTTTATGCCGCCACCACTTCCGGCAGTTCTGGTAACGCGATCTGGTTGTTCACGCTGAACTGGTAGTCGCGGAAGATGTGCTCGGCACTCAACTCCATATACGTGCCATCGGCCAGACGGCGTGTGGTGTCCTTCAAGCGATTGGTGGTGCTGCCGCAGGTCCAGCAGTTGTAGTTGCGCATATGGGTGCACAAACAGGTCTTGTCCGTCACCACGATGTTCTTGCCGTCCGGATGGATCTTGATCTGCTCGTTGTAGGCATTGATGTAGGCGCAGCCGCCCGAGCCGTCCAGCAGGTAGCCATAGGCTTCGCAATTGGGGCGAATGCCCGAACCGATGGCTGGTGTGCTCTTGAGCATGCGCATCGGGTAGCCGGTCGGCGACACAGTGTTGACAATGATGTCTTCCTCACTGGCGCGAAAATATTCCTGCTTGACCTTGGAGGGAAGGCCGCACTCGTGTGCCACGGTAAAGCGCGTGGCCACCTGCACCGCAGCCGATCCGGTTTCCAAAAAGGACACGGCGTCGCTGCCGGTAAAAATACCACCGGCTGCCACCAGCGGAATGTCCAGCTTCTCGTTGGTCAGATACTGCTTGATCTCGGCAATGATGGTGGCCAGGTCGTATTGCGCCCAGTCCATGCCAAAGCCCAGGTGACCACCGGCCAGCGGGCCTTCGATGATGATGAAGTCGGGCAGGCGGTCCAGGCGCGCGGTCTTGCGCAAAAACAGCTGCAGGGCACGAACGGAAGACACGATGATGCCCAGCTTGGCATCGCGAAAGCGCGGGTGGTCGGCCATCAGCGCAAACGAGCCCAGATGCAGACCCGCGCTGAGCGTGATCCCATCTATCCCGGCGTCCAGCGAGGAGTTCAGCCGCACCTGCAGCGTCTCTTTGGGCCCGTTCATGGTCAGCTTTTCCATGCAGTTGACAAACACCATGCCGGGGCCTTTTTTGGCCTCCATGGTTTGACCCACATGCAGCTTGGTCGCTTCGGCCAGACGGCCCAGATCGAATTGCACCTCGCTCTTGTCCGAGTTGTCGATGTTGTGCTTGTAGAGCTTGGTCTTTTCCTTGACAAAGCTGGTGTCAAAGCGGCGGTCGGACACGTCCTGCACCATGGCGTCGGAAATATGGCCTATGCCACCCAGCCGCGCTGCTTCCAGGGCCAGTTCGGCGGTGGAGATGTCCACGCCCATACCGCCAATGATGATTGGCACCAGTTCCTGTTTGCCAAAACGCAGCCGAAAATCATCAAGTCGTTTCATTGCCATCCCGTTCGGGGTCGTTAAATGCTAAAAAATGTGCTGCCACCTGGCGGCAGCCCTCGATTATCAGGCAGGCCGTCACCGTTGTTGATGAGTCAGCGCAAGAAGTCATTTTATGAGCCAGTGCTTCACCCCTTTGGCAGCATGTTTTTTTCGCTGTGCACTGCTACAGTCAGCGCATGAGCAAGGCCTTTACTAAAGAGTCGGATGACGCGGACGATGACGAGCTGCAAGTGCCGTCCCTGCCTACTGGCGGCAAGAACTACATCACCCCACATGGCTATGCCACGCTGCGCGCCGAGTTCATGGACCTGATGGACAACCAGCGGCCCCAGGTGGTAGAAGCCGTGCATTGGGCCGCCAGCAACGGCGACCGCTCGGAAAATGGCGACTATATCTACGGCAAAAAGCGATTGCGCGAGATCGATAGGCGCATCCGTTTTTTGACCAAGCGTCTGGAAATCGCCGAGATTGCCGACCCGGCCGTGCACCATGGCAATGAGCAGATCTTCTTTGGTGCCACTGTGACCTATGTAGACGACGCCGAGGTCGAGCGAACGGTGCGAATCATCGGCATCGATGAGGCCGACAGTTCCAAGGGCGAGGTCAGCTGGATTTCACCCATCGCACGGACCCTGCTCAAGGCCAGAGTGGGCGATGAACTCAGGCTGGTGATGCCAGATCGTGTGGGCACGATTGAGGTGCTGGCGGTGCGTTACCCGGAGAGCTAAGTGCCCCCACGTTCGCCCACTCCGTGTGGCTCGCTGCCCCCTCAAGGGGCGAATCCCGCTTGGGGCGGCCCGGCGCGGGATTGGGGTGCGACTCGCACCTAAGTGCTGGCGTTGGCGCCGCTGCTGCGCTCGGCCTTGATCACGCTGGGCGTGTGGCGCAGGTTGCGCAGGGCCACCTCCAGTTGCGCCGTGTCGCGGACCGCCACTAGGAAGCGTAGCTGACGATCTTCCTGTCGGCCTTCCTGGCCCATGTCGATGTCGATGATGTCGGCTTCGGCCGCGGCCAGGGCGGTGGCCATCTTGGCCAGCATGCCCTTGCTATTGCTGCTGGTGACGGTGATGCCGGTCTTGAAGGAGCGCACTGGTTCCTCCGACCAGTCCACACCAATAAAGCGTTCGGCATCCTTGTGGCGCAGCTTGAGCGCCACCGGGCAGTCGCTCATGTGCACCACCAGGCCTTCGCCGCGGCCCAGGTAGCCCAGAATCTTGTCGCCGGGAATCGGGCGGCAGCATTGGGCAAATTGCACCGATGCGCTTTCGCTGCCGTCCAGGGTGATGGCGCCCACGCCATTGGAGTCGCTGGCGGTAAAGCGCTCGCGCGTCAGCAGCAGGGCATCGGGCTTGTGGCCGGCTTCGGTCAACAGCAGCACCAGACGCTTGGCAACGATATTGGCGATGCGCTTGCCCAGACCGATATCGGTCAGCAACTCATGGCGCGTCTTGTTGCCGCTAAAGCGCAGCAGCTTGTCCCAGATGGGAAGGTAAGCCGGGTCCACGTCGGGCAGGGACTCAAAGCCCTCTGAGCGCAGTGCCTGTTGCAGCAGGCGCTCGCCCAGGCTCTCGGATTCGGTCTGCTCCATGGTTTTGAGATGGTGGCGGATCTTGGAGCGGGCGCGTCCAGTGCGCACAAAGTCCAGCCAGTTCGGATTGGGCGATGAAATCTGGGCCGTCACCACCTCCACCACATCGCCATTCTTCAGTTCGGTGCGTAGCGGAACTTGTTCGCCGTTGATGCGCGCCGCCACCGTGTGGTCGCCCACATTGCTGTGGATGGCATAGGCAAAGTCCACCACCGTGGCGCCGCGCGGCAGCGCCATGATCTGGGTTTTTGGCGTGAACACATAGACCGCGTCGGGGAACAGGTCGACCTTGACATGGTCCCAGAATTCGGCGGCGTCATGGGTTTCGTCCTGGATATCGAGCAGTGACTGCAGCCACTGGCTACCCAGGCGGTCGCTGCCGATATCCGGATGGTTGACCTTGTATAGCCAGTGCGCGGCCACGCCGGATTCGGCCACCACATGCATGGCCTCGGTGCGCATCTGGAACTCCACATTGATGCCGGCCGGCCCCACCAGGGTGGTGTGCAGCGACTGGTAGCCGTTGAGCTTGGCAATGGCGATGTGGTCCTTGAATTTGCCGGGAACCGGCTTGTAGAGCTGGTGCAGCAAGCCCAGCGCCTTGTAACAGTCGATCACGCCGGGCACCAGAATGCGAAAGCCATAGATATCGGTGACCTGGGCAAAGCTCAGGTGCTTGAGCTGCATCTTGGTGTAGATCGAATACAGCGACTTTTCCCGCCCTGCAATGCGCACCGGCATGGCGGCGGCAACAAACACCGCGTCCACTTCCTTTTGCACCTTCTGGATCAGGTCGCGGCGGCGGCTGCGCGCCTTGGTCACGGCCTTGGTCAGGATGGCGTAGCGCCAGGGCTTGAGGTGCTTGAAGGCCAGGTCCTGCAACTCGCGGTAGGTTCCGTTAAGCCCCAGACGGTGTGCAATCGGCGCGTAAATGTCCAGGGTCTCCGACGCAATGCGGTTCCATTTGGAGCGCGGCATGTCCGACAGGGTGCGCATATTGTGCGAGCGGTCGGCCAGCTTGATCAGGATGACGCGCACATCGCGCGCCATCGCCAGCAGCATCTTGCGAAAAGATTCGGCCTGGTTTTCTTCGCGGGTGTTGAAGTGCAGCTTGTCGAGCTTGGTCAGTCCATCCACCAGCTCGGCCACCGGCGAGCCAAAGCGCTCGATCAGCTCGATCTTGGTGACACCACAATCTTCCATGGCGTCGTGTAAGAGCGCTGCCATCAGGGCCTGGGCGTCGAGCTTCCAGTCGGCGCATTGGGCCGCCACGGCAATCGGATGGGTGATGTAGGGCTCGCCGCTGTTGCGCAGCTGACCCAGATGCGCCTGGTCGGCAAAACGGTAGGCAGCGCGCACCTGCTCCACATCGCCGGCCGACAGGTAATCGAGCTTGGCCGTCAGGCCGGAATAACTGGCAGACGCAGCATTGACCACCGCAGCAAGGACGGTAGGATTGGAGGTGATAGTGGCCTTGCCCATGCTCTAAATGTAGCGCAGCAAAGACGCCGCCGCAGGCGCGCCAAATTTAGGCGAAAAAAAACACCGCAAGCGGTGCTTTCATTCAGGACTGCAGCGCTTTACAGCGGCACTTTCTTCAGCATCTCGATGCCAATTTTGCCGGCAGCGATTTCGCGCAGGGCGGTCACGCCGGGCTTGTTCTTGCTCTCGATCTTGGCGGTGTGGCCCTGGCTGAGCATGCGCGCACGGTAGGTGGCTGCCAACACGAGCTGGAAGCGATTGGGGATTTTCTCCAGGCAATCTTCAACGGTAATACGGGCCATGAATGTCTCCAATAACTTAAGGGATGTGCAGCGCTTTGAATGTCTCGGCCCGGGCACGGCGCTGTGCCGAAAACTTGAGCCGCTGGGAATGAACAATGGCCTTCAAATCGAATAGCGCACGGTCAAACAACTCGTTGATTATAACGAAGTCGAATTTATGCACCTGGGCCACCTCGATTTGCGCGTTTTTCATGCGCAAATCAATGATGTCGGGGGCGTCCTCACCACGCCGCTCCAGCCGCGCTCGCAGCTCTTCCCAGCTCGGTGGCAGGATGAAGATGCAGATGGCGTTGCTGAAGATGCTCTTGATTTGCAGCGCACCCTGGAAGTCGATTTCCAGAATCACATCGGCGCCCTGGGCCATGCGCTCCTCAATCGCCTTCTTGGAGGTGCCGTAACGCTGGCTGTGCACATGGGCCCACTCGACAAAGGCATTCGCCGCCACCATGGCATCGAACTCACCCGGGGACACAAAAAAGTACTCACGCCCGTGTTTTTCCTGGCCGCGTGGTGGTCGCGTGGTGTGTGACACCGAGGGCTGCACATGGGAGTCAAGCTCCAGCAGCGCCTTGACCAGGCTGGACTTGCCGGCCCCGCTGGGGGCTGCGACAACAAAGAGGTTACCGGGATAGTCCATGGACATGGCTGAGTGCTGCGGGTGGCTGAAGCCGCTTATTCTATGTTCTGCACCTGCTCGCGCATCTGCTCGATCAACACCTTCATGTCCACCGAGACGTGCGTGAGTTCCAGCGCCGTGGACTTGGAGCCCATGGTATTGGCCTCGCGGTGCAGTTCCTGGATCAGGAAGTCCAGGCGCTTGCCGACCTCGCCGCCTTTTTTCAGTAGGCGCTCGATTTCGTCCAGATGGGAATTGAGGCGCGTGATCTCTTCGGCCACGTCGATGCGGATGGCAAAGGCCGTGGCCTCGGTCAACGCTCTGTCCTGGGCCGCCTCGGGCAGGGTGGCGCCCTCCGTCAGGGCCATCGCTTCCGTCCAGCGGTCCAGAAAGCGCTGGCGCTGCTGTTCCACCAGTTGCGGCACCAGCGGTGTCGCCTTTTTCGCCAGGGCTCGCAGCTGCTCCAGCCTCTCTAACAGCATGGCCGACAGGCGAGCGCCTTCGCGCGCCCTGGCGCTCAGCAGTTCCTTGAGTGCCTTTTCTGCCAGCGGCAGCACCGCCTCGCTCCAGTCACGCGTGCCAGATTGCTCGGTGGCGGCAAAGCGCAGCACATCGGCCACGCTCAAGGGGGAAGCCAGCGGCAGCCAGGCCTTGATGCTGTCCTGCGCGCCATTCAGGCGCAGCAGCAGCTTGGGGCTGGGTTCGGTCACACCGCCGGCAGTGGCGCTCTCTATGGAAGCGCGCACCTCCACCTTGCCGCGCTTGAGTTTGGCGATGAGCAGTTCGCGCAGGCCCGGCTCAAACTGGCGCAGGTCTTCGGGCAGGCGAAACGACAGGTCCAGAAAGCGGCTATTGACCGAGCGGATTTCCAGCCCCAGTTGGGCTGCTGGTGGATTGCGACTATCGGTTTCTGGCTGGGTAGTGGCTGTGCTGTGCTGTGCACTGGCATAGCCAGTCATGCTGTAAACTGGCATTGCGGTTTCTCGGGTCATAGGGGTAAGCCCCAAGAATACCCTGAATTTGAATGCCGCCGTTCTTGCCACCTTCATGCCACATCCATCCACGTCCAAGGTCAAGCCTTCACCGTTGCCGCCGGACACCGTCATCGGCGGCTACCGTATTGTGCGCAAGGTGGCTGCCGGTGGCTTTGGCTTGGTCTATCTGGCGCTGGACCCTGAAGGCAAGCAGGTGGCGGTCAAGGAATACCTGCCCTCGTCTCTGGCCACGCGCGCACCGGGCGAGCTGATGCCCCAGGTGCCCACGGAAAAGCTCTCGCTCTACCGCCTGGGTCTGAAAAGCTTTTTTGAAGAAGGCCGTTCGCTGGCGCAGATCTCCCACCCCTCGGTGGTCAGCGTAATGAACTTTTTCCGCGAGAATGAGACCGTGTACATGGTGATGAACTACCTGGAGGGCGCGTCCCTACAGGACTTTATCGTCACCGCGCGCGACCTGAAGCAAAGCAAGGTGTTTCGCGAATCCACCATCCGCTCGCTGTTTGACGAAATCCTGCGCGGCTTGCGCATCGTGCATCAGCACAAGATGCTGCACCTAGACATCAAGCCGGCCAATATTTTCATCACCGACGACAACAAGTCGGTGCTGATTGATTTTGGCGCAGCGCGCGAGGTGCTGAGCAAGGAAGGCAATTTCATACGCCCCATGTACACGCCGGGCTTTGCCGCCCCCGAGATGTACAAGCGCGACGCCGCCATGGGCCCCTGGACCGATATTTACGCTATTGGCGCCTGCATGTACGCCTGCATGCAGGGCTATCCGCCCAACGAGGCGCCGCAGCGCCAAGAAAAAGACCGCATTGCCATTGCCCTGTCGCGCCTGCGCGGCGTCTATTCCGATAACCTGGTCGAGGTGGTGGAGTGGTGCATGTCGCTCGATGCCTTGTCGCGGCCGCAATCGGTGTTTGCCTTGCAAAAGGAGCTCAGCCGCGAGGGCGAGCGCCGCTACACCAAGCTCAGCGTGGCCGAAAAGGTGCGCATGCAATTTGACAATATGGTGGCCGACAACAAAAAGCCGGTGACGGTAGCTGCCACCAGAGTCCGGCCCAAATGAAATTTTCGGTATTCCAGATCAGCCGCAAGGGTGGGCGCGAAAAAAACGAAGACCGCATGGGCTATTGCTATACCAACAGCTCTGGCCTGTTTTTGCTGGCGGACGGCATGGGCGGACACCCACAGGGCGAGGTGGCGGCACAACTGGCGCTGCAAACCATTTCCGCCCTGTACCAGAAGGAAGCCAAGCCCGAACTGGCCGACGTCAGCAGCTTTCTCAATACCGCCATTCTGGCGGCACACCGGCAAATCCTGCGCTATGCGGCCGATGGCGGTTTGCTCGACACCCCGCGCACCACGCTGGTGGTGGCTGTGGTGCAAGGGGGGGTGGCGCACTGGGCACATTGCGGCGATTCGCGCCTGTACTTTGTGCGCGATGGCGAGCTGCTGGCCCGCACCCGCGACCACTCCTACCTTGAGCAGCGGCGCGGCGCGCAGCGCTCTGCCAGCCAGGCGCAAAATATCAACCGCAACGTGCTCTACACCTGCCTGGGTTCGCCCTCCAAACCGGTGTTTGACATCTCCGGTCCGCTGCCGCTGCAAATGGGCGACAAGCTGCTGCTGTGCTCCGATGGGCTGTGGAGCAGCCTGGATGATGATGATATTGTTTCTCACCTGGGGCAAAAGTCGGTGTCGGTTGCGGCCCCCGAACTGGTGGAGCGGGCCCTGCTCCGGGCCGGTTCCAGCAGCGATAACGTGACCATTGTGGCCATGGAATGGGAAACCCCGGAGGTGTTTGTGTCCACCCGCGGCAGCATTTCCACCCATCACATGGACAATGAGACCTTTGCCTCCACCGTGCAGACCGACTGGGCGGGCCTTGGCGCAGACGACCTGGACGACGAGGCCATTGAGCGCTCCATGGCTGAAATCAACGCCGCCATTCGCCGCGCCGCCGCAGGCAAAATTTGAGCGCCACTCTGGGCGCTATCGATCCGTTTTTTGAACCAAGAGAATTCCATGACCGCATTCACTCGCACGCAAAACCGTGCCGCCAACGCACTGCGTCCCGTCAAGATCACGCGCGGCTACACCATGCATGCCGAAGGCTCGGTGTTGATTGAGTTTGGCGCGACCAAGGTTCTTTGTACCGCCTCGGTCGAGGAAAAAGTTCCTCCCCACAAACGCGGCAGCGGCGAGGGCTGGGTCACCGCCGAATACGGCATGCTGCCGCGCGCCACCCATAGCCGCAACGACCGCGAGGCCGCACGCGGCAAACAAAGCGGGCGCACCCAGGAAATCCAGCGTCTGATCGGGCGCTCGCTGCGCGCCGTGTTTGACTTGAAGCTCTTGGGCGAACGCACCCTACAGCTGGACTGCGATGTGCTGCAGGCCGATGGCGGCACCCGCACCGCGGCCATCACCGGCGCCTTTGTGGCGGCGCAGGACGCCGTCAATGGTCTGCTGGCCGCCGGCAAGATCGCGCAAAGCCCGATCATTGCAGCTGTGGCCGCGATCTCGGTCGGCATCGTGCAGGGCACGCCACTGTTAGATTTGGAATATGCGGAAGACTCGGCCTGCGACACCGACATGAATGTGGTGATGACCGGCGCCGGCCATTTTGTCGAGGTCCAGGGCACGGCCGAGGGCCTGGCATTTAGCCGCGCCGAGATGGGCGCCCTGCTGGACCTGGCAGAGCAAGGCATTGGCGAGCTGATGGCCCTGCAACAGCAGGCCTTGGCCGCTTGATCCAGACTCGCCTCATGAAAATCGTTCTCGCCTCCAATAACCAGGGCAAGCTGGCCGAGCTGCAGGCCCTGTTCGGCCCGCTGGGCTGCAGCCTGATTGCCCAGAGCGAACTCGGCGTGCCAGAAGCGCCCGAACCCTTCAAGACCTTTGTCGAAAACGCCCTTGCCAAGGCCCGCAACGCTGCAGAGTACACCGGCCTGCCTGCGCTGGCCGACGACGCCGGACTATGCGTGGACGCTTTGGGTGGTGAGCCCGGCGTGGACACCGCTTATTACGCGACGCGCTTTGGTTATGCCAAGGGCGACGACAACAACGTCAAAGCGCTGCTGGAGCAGATGCGCGGCGTCGAGAACCGCCGTGCCGCTCTGGTCAGCACCCTGGTGGCGGTGCGTTTTCCGCAAGACCCTGAGCCACTGATCGCCATGGGCCGGGCCGCCGGACTGCTAACCGAGGAGCCGATTGGCAGCAATGGTTTTGGTTTCGATCCGGTGATGTGGATTCCGGAATTTGGCCAGACGTTTGCCCAGTTGCCCACCGAGCTGAAGAACGCCAACAGCCACCGCGGTCGCGCCGCCCAGGCCATGCTGGCACTAATCCGGGAAAATTGGTTGCCTGCGCACTCTGCCTAACGCCATGTCCGTCATCCCCATTGCTCCAGTCGTTGAAGGCCAGGAGCCTGCCGTGCAACACGACATCCAGCACTACATGCGCCCGGGGAGTCTGCAGTTTGCTGCGCTGCCGCCCTTGAGCCTGTATATCCACCTGCCCTGGTGTTTGAAGAAATGCCCGTACTGCGATTTCAATTCGCATGCGGCGCCCGGCGGTGCCTTGCCGGAGCAGCAATATCTGGACGCGCTGCTGGCCGATCTGGACGCCGCCCTGCCGCTGATCTGGGGCCGCCAGGTGCACAGCATCTTTATCGGCGGCGGCACGCCCAGCCTGTTTTCACCGGCGTCCATAGACCGTCTGTTGGGCGACATCCGAGCCCGCCTGCGGCTGGAGCCGGATTGCGAAATCACGCTGGAGGCGAACCCCGGCACCTTCGAGAAGGACCGCTTTCGCGCCTTCCGTCAGGCCGGTGTGACGCGGCTTTCCATTGGTGTGCAGAGCTTTAACGATGAGCATCTGCGCGCCCTGGGTCGGGTGCACGACAGTGCCCAGGCCTTGGCTGCAGTGGAGGAGGCGGCCAGCGCCTTTGACACCTTCAACCTGGACATCATGTACGCGCTGCCTGGCCAGACCATGGCGCAGCTGGAGCGGGACATGGCCACCGCGCTGCAGTTCAAGCCGCCGCATATCTCGATCTACCACCTGACCATAGAGCCCAACACGGTATTCGCCAAGTACCCGCCTACGTTGCCCGAGGACGACGACGCCTACGCCATGCTGGACCGCATCACCGAGCTGACCGAGAGCGCGGGCCTGGGTCGCTACGAGGTATCGGCCTATGCGCGCGACGGCCACCG
>Ga0214165_1000838_pt1 | contig 19214 bp, 16 predicted proteins | sample TroBogypolimnion_34_FD_153004 | JGI IMG/M metagenome (GOLD analysis project Ga0214165, IMG submission 153004) | Freshwater microbial communities from Trout Bog Lake, WI - Practice 03JUN2009 hypolimnion v3 | ecosystem: Environmental > Aquatic > Freshwater > Lake > Hypolimnion/Profundal zone ... | reverse complement strand
GACAGTGGCGCGAAGGCGCGGCTGTATCACGAGGTCAAAGAGGCGCATTTGGCAAAAATCGTCAAGGTCGATCTCAAGAGCGATTTGTTCAGTTACACAGTAGACGAGGCTGCGCTCAGGCAGGCAGAACTGATGGACGGCAAGCTGCTGCTGGTGACCAATGTGGCTGACTTGACGCCGCCAGAAGTGGTACAGCGCTACAAGGCTCTTGCCGATATTGAACGAGGCTTTCGGGTGCTCAAGTCCGAAATCGAGATTGCGCCGGTGTACCACCGACTGCCCGAGAGAATCCGCGCCCATGCGCTTGTTTGCTTTCTGGCTTTGATTGTTTACCGCGTCATGCGTCAAAGGTTGCGGCTGGCCAAAAGCGATCTGTCGCCGGAGAGGGCGTTGGCAGAACTGCGAAAAATTCAGCGTCATAAGGTCAGAATCAACAAGGCAGAGCCGATCTCGGGCATCTCAACGATCAACAACGCACAGGCAGAAGTGCTGGAGACTTTGAACATCAGAAAACCGACTCAAGACGCTCAGTTGGCCCTTTTGTAGTGGCAAGTTTGAAGCTCGCCCTATATAAATCAACAACTTGCGTCATTTGGTGTCGAACTCGGGTGCTCCACGCATTGCATCCAGTAGATCGCCGGCAAAGATGTAGAGAGTTTTTCGCCATTGACGCCCAAAGCAAGCATAAATGGCAGCAAGTGAGGGTCTTTGCCCTCAAGCCTGCATCGCTTCAATCGCTCCGGTAATACCAAAGATACTGATGAACCTGCGCAGGTTATATGCCAGTATGTGCAGACTCATTTCAGTACTCACCCGTTCGAATCGTCGGGTTTGGAAATGTGTTGAACCCATCCAGTATTTCAACGTTCCAAAGACATGTTCAACTGTTCGTCGTCGAATGGACATCGCATTGGGGTTGTGGTCCAAACGGTTCTGAACCGTTTCCAATGCCTGTTCATGCTCCCAGCGCGAGATGCGGCGGTAATCGCTGGGTGTGCATTTGGCTTTCATGGAGCATTGGGGGCAAGCACTGCTCCAGTAGCGTCGTATCTGCAGACCGGCCTCTTCACGGGTGTGTCGATGAATTGCCCTCTGGCCAGCAGGGCATCGGTATTCATCATCCTTGGCGATGTACACGAAATCGGCCTTGTCGAAACGACCTTCAGCCTTGGCGTTTGAGGTGGTAGGTTTGGGTATCAGGACCTCTATGCCGGCTTGATGGCATTTGAGAATCTCTTCTCCCTTGAAGTAACCTCGGTCTGCAATAACGGTGAGGTCCTCTGTGCCCATGCAATTGCGTGCCTTGACGGACATGTTGGCAAGCTGTCTACGATCGCTTCCTGTGTTGGTCACCTCATGGGCAACGATCAGGTGGTGCTTTGTATCAACAGCTGTTTGCACGTTGTAGCCCACCACCCCAGTGCCTTTGCCACGCGTGGCCATGGAGCGTGCATCCGGATCTGTCACGGAAATTTGCTGGTCCGGTTCATTGGGAAGCTCTACCTCTTGTTGTCTGAGCTCTTTTAACCTACTCCTCATACTGGCGATCTTGTCCTGCAGGCGCGGTGCGGCCATCAGGCCGCGACCAATGACCAGCATCTGTTGCTGACCGCCCGAGAGCATGCCGGCCTGCGACAGGGCGCGTTCACGCAGCACGGGAAAGACGTCCATCACGTAGTCAAGGTCGGCCGCGACGGCGAGCTTGTTGCGCCGCATGCCGGTGCCGACGCGCAGGTTTTCCAGAACGGTGAGCGAATTGAACACCTGACGCCCTTCGGGCACCATCGAAAAACCGGCGGCGGCAATGGTTTCTGGCGCGCACCCTGTGATGAGTTGGCCATCAAAGACGACGCTGCCGTGTTGCGGTTTGACAAGTCCGGCAATGGTCTTGAGCAGCGTTGATTTGCCGGCCCCATTCGGGCCAGTGACCATGACCGTCTCGCCGGCCTTGATCGAAAGACTGAGCTTGTGCAGGGCGGTAATACCACCGTAGCGCACGTTCAGGTCATGGATTTCGAGCAGATTCATGCGTCCTCCTCGGCCAGTGGATCGGCGACCGTTTCGGCTGCCGTTCCCATGTAGGCGTGACGCACGCGCTCGCTCTGGCGAATGCGCTCCGGATCGCCATTTTCGATCACCTCGCCGGTGTCGAGCACCACGATGTGACTGCAAATGCTCAGCACCAGGCGCACGTTGTGTTCGATCAGCAAAATGCCGCAGCCAATCTCCTGCGCAATGCGGGCGATGATGGCGCGCAGATCAGCCGCTTCGTGCTCGCTCATGCCGGCGGCCGGCTCATCGAGCAGCAGGAAGGCCGGACGCCCGATGATCGCGCGCGCAATGCCGACGCGCCGCTCGTCCGTATAGGGCAGAACCCCGGCCAGTCGATCCGCCAGATGCGCCAGATCCATCCACTGCAGAACGCGCTGCGCCTCGGCCATGGCGGCGCGGCGTGACATGCCCAGACCGACTGCCGTGACCTCCAGGTTGTCCTGAACGCTCAGGTTGCGAAACAATCGACCACCCTGAAAGGTCCGTGCCACACCCTGACGCCGGAAGGCGTCGGCAGTCATTCCATGCAGCACGCTTGTATCAAGCAGGACACGCCCTGTGCTCAGCGCGTTGAAACCGGTGAGCACATTGACCAGGGTTGTCTTGCCGGCGCCGTTGGGCCCGATCAGCCCCACGATCTGCCCCCGCTCGAGGCGCAGGCTGACGTGCTTGAGCGCGCGCAGCCCGGCAAAGGTGACCGACACGTCATCAGCCTGCAGGCAGTTGGCTATCGGGCTGGTAGACATGAATCAAACGTCCCGCTTCAGGCCGCGCAGGTGATGACGTAGGTTCCGCTCGCATCCAGGCGCGCGGTCCAGCCCGGGTTGATCACGATGGTGGTGGTCGGTTCTTCAATCACGGCCGGTCCCTTTACCTGATCGTCCGCGCCAAGAGCCTCACCGTCATAAACTGGTGTAGGGGTGGACTCACCGTCAGTACTGAAGATCATCGCGCGGCGCGTCTTGATGGCAGCCTCGGGCTTGCCGCCCTTGGCCAGCAGTTGCGGCGGCAACAAGGCCGTTTTGCCATAAACGGTGGATTCAATGTTGACGATTTCGACCAGGCTGTCAGGTTCGTTGTACGTGAACAATTGCTTGTGCAGGTCGTGGAACTTCTGCTTGATCAGCGGCAGGTTGGTGGCATTGGCCACGGTGTCGCCGATATCGACCGTGCATTCATGAACCTGTCCCACATATCGCATATCAAGGCTGCGCTTGAAGGCGATCAGGTCGCGTGTGATGCCTTCTGCAAGCAGGGCCGTCACGGCTTCGTTCTCCAGCGTCTTGAAGCGCTCTTCAAGTTTGTCCAGATTGGCGCGCTCGTCCAGCCGCGTTGGCGTGGCCGCCATGTAGTTGTATTTGACGTCTGAAAGGATCTGGCCGAATGCGCACAGGCCGGACGCCAGCTTGGGTACCAGCACGGTGCGGCAGCCAATCTCCTGCGCCAGCGCCGTGATGTGCAAGCCGGTGGCACCGCCAGCGCCAATCAGGGCAAAGTCACGCGGGTCGTAGCCACGCTCGATCGAGACGCGCCGGATGCCATTGACCATGTTGTTGTTGACGATCTGGAACATGCCGTAGGCCGCCTTGGCCACGCTGATGCCCAGCGGTTCGGCAATGTGGCTTGCAATCGCCTGGCGCGAGGCCGCAGCATTGATCGGCAGTCGCCCGCCGAGCAGGTACTCCGGATTGAGGTAGCCGAGCGCTACATTGGCGTCGGTCACGGTCGGCTGCGTGCCGCCGCGCAGGTAACAGGCCGGGCCGGGCGTGGCGCCGGCTGACTGCGGCCCCATGTTGAGAACGCCCATCTGGTCAATCCAGGCGATCGAGCCACCGCCCGCACCCAAGGTCTCAACCTGGATCATTGGCGTGCCGATGCGGTAGCGCAGGAAATCAATGTCTTTGTTGATGTTGGTTTTGCCATCGTGCGTCAGCGTGATGTCGAAGGAGGTACCACCCATGTCGATGGTGATGAAGTTCTTAAGGCCCAGCGGCTGCGTCACATAAGCGCCCGCCATCGGCGCTGATGCAGGCCCAGAGTTGATGGCGTTGACCGCGCGCGAAATCATCACCGCGCGTGCCGCCATGCCGCCGTTGGACTGGAAGTAACGCACCGGAACCTTGATGCCGTTGTCACGGAAGAACTGATCGATCCGGTCAACATAGGCCTGCAGCACCGGGCCCAGATAAGCGTTGACGACGGCCGTCGAGGTGCGCGTGTACTCACGCATTTGCGGAAAGATTTCGATGCCGACCGAGACATAGACATCAGGCAGCATTTGGCGCACGATTTCAGCGGCACGGCGCTCGTGTGCCTCATTGGCTACCGACCACAGAAAGGAGATGGCTACCGCCTTTACGCCTTCGCGTTTGAACAACTCGCAGGCAGCGCGCACATCTTCTTCGTGCATCGGCGTGCGGATGCTGCCGTCGGCGAGAACGCGCTCGCGCACCGGTACGCGCAGGTGACGATCGACCAGAATTTTGGCGGGTGGGTACTCGGCGTCGTAGCGATAGCCCTCTTCCTTGTGGCCCAGGCGAATTTCGAGCGAGTCTTCATGGCCTTGGGTGCAAATCAGGCCGGTCTTGACACCCTTGTGCTGGATCAGCGCGTTCAAGCCCACGGTAGTGCCGTTCACGCAGAGTTCAGTTTCCGCCAGGATGTCGGTCATCGGGCGTCCCAGTTTCTCGGCAATCTGAGCAAAGCCGTCGGCAATGGCCAGCGTGCCATCTTCCGGTGTCGAGGTCGATTTGAACAAGTACACATTGCCCTTGTCATCGGCCAGCACGAAGTCGGTAAAAGTGCCGCCGGCATCTACGCCCAATCGGTAAGTCATGATGAGTTTCTCTTTCAATAATGTGAAGGCTGGGTGCTTGCGGATTTCAGGCCTGGGTCAGGCGAGGCCCGCAGGGCTGCCCGCTCCAGGTGTTGGTGTCCACTGCCACACCGTATTCGTCGGCTGCTGCTTGCTGCGAAACGTAGCCGTTGCGCACGTCCTCAATGACGCGTTCGATTTCGCGCGCCAGTGGTTTGCCCCAGCCGCCGCCGCCCGGGTTGGTGGTGGCGACCCGGTCGCCCGGTTTGATCGTCAGGATGGCGTTGCTGCGCATCACGTCGACCACTTCAGCGCCATGCTTGCGTTCGATGCGGCCCAGTTTCAGAGCAGGGCGGGCACTCTCGGCGCCGTTGGCACCCAGGGCACCGTAGTGGCGACCTTCGCCGAAAGTGATGGCGGTCATCTCGTGCGCCAGCGGCTCAACCTCCCAGACGGTGGCGCAGCCGCCGCGGTGATAGCCGGCGCCGCCACTGTCCTGTACCAGACCGTAGCGGTGGATCTGGATCGGGTACGAGTACTCCATGATTTCGATGTCGCCCGAACTTAAGGCGCCAAAGCAGCATTGCGGTCCGACTGCGTTCCAGCCATCGAGATGCGGCGTGGCACCGGCACCGCCAATCAGCGAGGCCAAAATCATGGTCACGTATTCCTCGTTGTTGCGCGTGTCGCGCCCGGCAATGTTGATGCCGCTGGAGTGACACCAGGAACCCACGGCGCGCGCTGGCGCCGCCTTTTCCAGCGCCAGGCGCACGGCGTCGGCCAGTGTCTCCATCGGTGTGGTGGTGCAGTTCACGTGCGGCGCCGGTTCGGCCGCGTTGCACAGCGTGCCCTTGGGTCCAAGGTCCAGGCTGACGCAGCGGTACAGGCCTTCGTTGTAGGGTGGCGCGACACGGGCAAACATCATCAAGCCGAGGTAAACGCCGGAATAGGAGTTGCCCTCGTAGGAGTTGATGAAGTAAGGCACCTGCGGCGGGCTTTGAATCTTGATGTGGCAGGTGTCACCCTGCACCGTCACGGTGGCCGTGATGGTGAGCTCGCCCAGACCGTGGCCCGCGTCTTCGAGAACGGCGCTGGCCTCGTAGGTGCCGTCGTTAACGCTGCTGAAGAGGTCACGCATGGTGCGGTCTGCCATGTTCAGCAGTTCGTCAATGCAAGCCTGCACTTCCTCGACACCGTATTTGTCGAGCAGCGCGATCATGTTGCGCTCACCAATCGATACGGCACCGTATTGCGCGCGCAGGTCGCCTTCCCAGTCGCGCCGCGAGCGCACGTTGGACATCAGGAAGTTGATCACGTCATTGCGCGGCTTGCCAGCGGCCCAGAGCTTGACCGGCGGTATGCGCAGGCCTTCGGCAAAGATCTCCTTGGCGTCCGGGTTGTAACCGGCGGGTACCGGTCCGCCGATGTCGGAGACGTGGCCCTTGCAGACGCTCCAGAACACCAGCTTGCCCTGGTAGAACACCGGCTTGTACATGCAGCAGTCAAGGATGTGGCTGCCCATCATGACGGGGTCGTTGTGGTAGATGACGTCGCCGTCCGCGATATCGTCGCCAAAGTAGTTGGCGACCGCCTTCATGGCCGGCATCAGGCTACCCAAGTGGATCGGAATATCCTGCCCTTGCAGAATCATCTCGGCGCGGTGATTGAACAACGCATTGCTGTAGTCATGGGCGACGTTGAAGACGCTGGAGCGCGCTGTTTTCTCCAAGGTCAGCGTCATCTCGCGCTGCGTTGTTTCAAGCGCACCGCGCACCACGGCCAGCGTAATCGGGTCAACTTTTTTCGGGTTTGCCATCAGTTTCTCCTGGACGCGCCGCGAGCCAACGGCACGTCATCCATGGATCGTTTCAGTCGATCGAAACGAAGCTCTGTACAGGAGAAATTCTGAGGCTGAGGGGATTTTTTGCTTTGTCCCAGGATGCACAATTTATTGCGTCTGCGTGCACCGCAGGCCCGGGATTACCCGGATTTGTTGCGCTAGTGACGCGGCTTGAGTAGCTCGCCGGGCGAGTGTTCGAAACGGCGCTTGAAGGCGTGATTGAACTGGCTCTGATCGTTAAATCCGCAGGCGTAGGCAATCTGCGAAATCGAGGTGCCGGGTAGCGCGGCCATCAACTGTTCATGTGCGCGCTGCAAGCGCAAATCACGAATCCATTGGGCTACGGATTGGCCTGTGTCCTTGAACAGCGTATGCAGGTAGCGCACCGATATGCCATGGCGCGCGGCCAGCAGTTCAGGTGTCAGTTCTGGATCGCTCAGGTTCTCGCGCACATAGGCGTCAATGCGCGCCAGATGCGCGCTGCGCACGACGGAAACCGATGACTGCAGCACCGAAGAATCTTCCCTGAGCGTGGTTCCGAGCAGTTCGATCAACTGCACACCCATTAGTGCCAGCGCAGCTTCGCTTGGCTGCTTGTCGCAGTGGCGCGAGATCAGTTGCAGGTAGTCGCTGAAAAGAAGCCCCATGCCCTGAGTGGTGTCGAAGTGTTGCGCACAGAAGCGGCTGGTGTTGCCGACGCGCGCTTTGAGTGCACTCTCAGGCACCTTGATGACCCACATGTTGTTCTCGGCGCCGTGGCTGAATTCGTAGGGTTCGTCGCTGTGTTCCAGAATGAACTGACCCGGCGCGCAGCGTGTGGTGCGCCCGAGTTGCGAGAACTCAACCTCGCTGCGCAAGGGCACGGTGACCAGAATCTGCGGCGCATCAGCCTGACAATGCTGGCGCAGACGCTGGTAGCGCAAGGCGCTGCACTCGAGCTTGGAGAGCGAGACCATGCCCAACTCCCAGGCGGACAGCGAGCCTTTGAAGCGCTGATTGTTCCGAAAATCGAGTTGCAGGTGGAAGTAATTTTTGGCGATGACCTCCCGCCAGAAGCCATATTCATGGTGTTGCGGCACTTCGGTCGTGTGGTAGTGCTTGAACATCGCTCGTTGGTTTTATTTGGTGCAAAAAAATGGGTTCATTTGGGGCCGTCCATCATGCAGCAAAAACCATGCCCAGCGCAGCGGGTTTCCCCTAGTGCACGCGCCAATTTGTTGGCGTCGCTTACCGTGCCGGTGCGTCAGCTGGCTGGACTCGCGCAGTGCTCAGCGCGCTTCAATCTCGATGAACACCACCTCGTGCTGCGTCGGGTTGATGACGTTGTGTCGCACACCAATGGTGCGGGCATAAGACTGCCCGGCAACCAGCGGCGCTGTGATCAGTCCTTCAGGTGTTTCCAGCAGCAGTTCACCGTTGGTTTGCGGCACCACGACATAGTTGTGGCCATGCGTGTGCCAGCCGGTTTCGGCGCCAGGCGCAAAGCGCCATTCGGTGACGATGAAGTGTTCATTCGACAATTGCTGCGTCGGTACAGCTTGCGGGCGGGTGCTTGTAGTCATATCAGTTTGCCTGTACAGCATTCAGCGCCGCATCGATGATGGCCAGGCCTTCATCAACAATGGCGTCGCTGGCAGTCAGGGGCACCAGAATGCGCACCACGTTGCCGTAAGTGCCGCAGGACAGCAGAATCAGACCGCGTTTCGTCGCTTCAGCGCACAGGCGCTTGGTCAGGTCGGCGTCGGGTTGCTTGAGGTCGCCGTTTTTGCAGAGCTCGATCGCCACCATGGCCCCGAGTCCGCGCACATCGACGATGCAGCGGTTCTTGGCTGCCATGGCCTTCAGGCTGGCCGTCATGCGTGTGCCGAGTGCCCGGCTGCGCTCAAGCAGGTTTTCTTTCTCGAAGATGTCAAGCACGGCCAGGCCGGCGGCGCATGACATCGGGCTGCCGGCGTAGGTACCACCGAGTCCGCCCGCTGCGGGTGCGTCCATTACTTCGGCGCGGCCCACAACAGCCGAGATCGGGAATCCGCCGGCCATCGATTTGGCCATGGTGATCAGGTCGGGTGCAACGCCGCTTTGCTCCACCGCAAACCAGGTGCCGGTGCGGCCGGCGCCGGTCTGGATTTCGTCGGCAATCATGACGATGCCGTGCTGGTCGCACAGTGCGCGCAGGCGCTGCAGGAACTCGGGTGGCGCCACATTGAAGCCGCCTTCGCCCTGCACCGGCTCGACGATGATGGCCGCCACGCGGCTGGCTTCGACGTCGTTCTTGAACAGCGACTCGACCGAGGCGATCGAATCATCGACGCTGACACCGTGCAGCGCATCGGGGAAGCGTGCGTGGAAGATCTCGCCCGGGAACGGGCCAAAGCCGGTCTTGTAGGGCGCGACCTTGCCGGTCAGGCCCAGGGTCAGCAGGGTGCGCCCGTGGTAGCCGCTGGTGAAGGCGATGACGGCGCTGCGCTTGGTGTAGGAGCGCGCAATCTTGACCGCGTTCTCGACCGCTTCGGCGCCGGTGCTCAGGAACATGGTCTTCTTGGCGAAGTTGCCCGGTGCCAGGGCGTTGATGCGCTCGGCCAGTTCAACGTAGGGCTCGTAGGCCAGCACCTGGAAGCAGGTGTGGGTGTAGAGGTCAAGCTGCGCCTTGACGGCAGCAATGATGGCCGGATGGCGGTGCCCGGTGTTGAGCACGGCGATGCCGCCGGCAAAGTCGATGTAGCGTTTGCCTTCAACATCCCAGACCTCGGCGTTCTCGCCGCGGGCGATGAAGACTTCATGGCTTTGGCCGACGCCACGGGGGATGGCGGCTTGCCGGCGCGCCATCAGGGCGGCATTCTTGAGTTCGGGTTCGCGGTGCATATAACTCCAATGTGTTGTAGGGCAGGTTTCGCAATACGTTTGAATGTCGGGACAGGCCGGGTTCGTGCTTTAAAGCCGATACAGGCGCTTTTGACGAATGCGGTCAAACACAACGGCCACAATCAAAAGCATGCCGAGCACAACAATCTGCAAGTACGAGCCGATTTGCGCAAGGTTCATTCCGTTTTGCACCAGGCCGATAAAGATAGCGCCCAGCACCACATTCTCCAGACGTCCGATGCCGCCGCGCAGCGATACGCCGCCAATGACACAGGCAGCAATCGATTCAAGTGCCATCGATCCGCCCAGATTGGCATCCCCGGAAGCCGTTCTTGCCGTCAACAGCAAACCCGATATGCCGGCAATCAAGGCACATAAAACATAGGCACTGATCAGGATGGGTTTGACCTCAATACCTGACAACAAAGCCGCTTTCGGGTTGCTGCCAACCGCATACAAATGCCGGCCCCAGGCAGAGTAATTCAACAAGACAAACATAACAGCCAATATCGAAAGCATCATCAAAATGGGGACGGGAACACCCAGCAGCACGCCAAAACCAAAGGTGTCACCCAGTGCATCGGGCAGGTTTGAAACCGGAACGCCCGCCGTCAGGAACAAGGCAATGCCAAAACCAACCGATTGCATGCCAAGCGTCATGATGAACGGCGAGACTCCGAATATGGCCACACCTGCGCCATTGATAACGCCCATCAACATGGCAGCTGCCAAGCCGGCCAGACAGCCCAGGGTGATAACCAGCCAGATGGCATCCGGAAAACTCGGGGCCAAGGCGCCCATAGTCAGCGCTGATACAACGGATGCGAGCGCCACAATCGTTCCTACCGACAGATCAAAGCCACCCGAAATCAGAGCCAGCATCTGACCCAACGACACCAGCACAAGATAGACCGACTGACGCAGCAGATTGATCAAATTCTCACTGGTCAGAAAGCGCGATGACATCAAGCTGAAGGTGATGACCGCTATCACAAGCAAAAAGGGCATGACCCCCCAGTGCAGAAAGATTTTCAGTATCCAGTCGCGCGGAGATAAATGCGGAGCTGGTGTCGGATTGCTTGCAGGATCGATTGAACTCATTCTGAATTGCCTTGTTTGACGTGATCGGCTAAAAGAAGTGCTTCAGCACGGCGGCTTCGGTGAGTTGGGTGCGGTCGATTTCGGCCGCCATGCGACCCGAGCGCATCACATACACGCGATGGGACATGTGCAGGATTTCGGGCAGATCGGACGAAATCAGGATGACGGCCGCGCCCTTTTCACACAACTCCTTGATCAGGTAGTAAATGGCGCTGCGCGTCCCGACATCGACGCCTACCGTTGGCTCGTCAAGAATGTACAGTTTGATGGGGCGCGTCAGTCCCCGGCCAAACAATACCTTCTGCTGATTTCCGCCTGACAACAGCGCAGTGGCGCGGGGAAGATTCGACGGATGGATATCGACGCGCCTTCCAATGTCCCGCGTTACCGTTCTTTCTGCTGACAGTGACAAAAACCCGGAGCGAAAATGAATAGGCTGTTGCGTCAGGGCGTTGAGTGTGATGTTGTCGGCGGTACTGGCCGACAGCATCAAACCCTCTTCGCGCCGATCGGAGGGCAAATAAAAAACACCGGCGTTAAGCATGCGACGCGGCGTCGGTCTGTAAACGATCTGACCATCCAGCCGCACCGTTCCGGATTTCATGGGCTCGATACCGAAAGCCATTCTGAGTAAATCCGATTTGCCACAGCCAACCAGGCCAGCAACGCCAACCACTTCACCTTCGCGTGCGACGAAATGATCGACGACAACGCCTGCACCGCCGCGAATATCAGAAAGCTCCAGAATCGCACGCCCTGGATTGGCGCTTATGGAAGGGTAGATCTTTTCAACCGCGCGTCCGGCCATCATTTCAATAAGTTTGGCCTCAGAGGTGCTGGCGGCATCCACCACGCCAATGTGTTTGCCATCACGCAGCACTGTCACGCGATCGGCCAAGCGTTTGATCTCCTGAATGCGATGGGTGATGTAAATAACGCCTACGCCCTGCTGTTTGAGGCTGCGAACGGTCGAAAACAGTTGCTCGCTTTCTCTGTCGGTCAGCGATGCCGTGGGTTCGTCCAGGATCAGAACCGAAAGTTTCCCGCGCAACGCCTTGGCAATTTCGACCATTTGCTGCTCGGCGCGCGACAGCGTGGCAACAACACGATGCGGGTCAATCTTGAAATTCAGCCGCTCTAACAGCGCACTGGCATGCCGCGACATCTCCGACAAGCGCAGCAAACCAAATCGCTGGTGAATATGTTCTTCGCCCAAACACAGATTTTCTTCAACCGTAAGGTGCGGCGCCAACGAGAACTCTTGAAACACGGCGCTGATGCCTTGCCGTCTGGCATCAGCGACCGATGAAAACCGGCGGATCTCGCCGTGCATGCGGATCACCCCACCGCCCTGCGGTTGCGCTCCCGCGATGATGGAAATCAAGGTGGACTTGCCGGCACCATTCTCGCCAAATATGGCATGCACTTCGCCGGCAAGCAACTCAAAATCCACGCCATCCAACGCACGCACACCGGGAAACTCTTTTGACAGACCTTCGATGGACAACAGCACATCGCTCATCTTGAATCAACCTGCTGCCTGGACAAGGTCGCTCTTGATCTTGATGCAAAAACAATCTCTAAAGCTGACTTGCCCAAACCGCAGGCTCTCATCATTTGACTTCAAATAGCGGCTTGAATGCTGCGGGTGGGAGTACGTCGTCGCGACGAATCTGCTTCAGGTTTGCCTTGTCGATCGTGACAATCTTCGGGCCCACGTGTTTGATCAGGTCTTTGCCTTCCAGTGCACGCACCGCCTGGTCGATGGACATGCGCCCTTGAATCACCATAGCGTCGGCGGGTGATGCCATGATCGTGCCCTTTTCAATACCGGCATAGACGTCCGGGGTCAGGTAAAACGACACCAGCTGCACCTTGTCCTTCAAATTGCGAGCGCGCACAATGCCCTGGCTCACTTCCGCCGTGACGGCGGTGCCGGCGATGTAGCGAATAGCCGGGTTGGACTGCAGCGCGTCCTCAACCAGTTTGGCCTGCGCCTCTTTGCCCGTGTCTCCGTACATCGGCGCCATTACTTCGAGCGAACTGCCTTTGACCGCTTCTGCAAAGCCCTTGTTGGCGGCCTCGACCCAGCCCGCACCCGCTGGTCCGGGGAACCATGCGACCACGGCCTTGGCACCACCTGCCGGATGCTTCTTGGCAAGGTAGGCACCCGCTTCCTGCCCCATCGTGTAGAAGGACACGAGCGACTTGGCGGTCAACTCTGCAGAGTTGATGCCGTTCACCAAATCAACAACCGGGATATTTTTCGCCCTGAGCGACTTGACCAGGTTGACCAGCCCGTCGGCAGAAATACCGCCGATGACCACGGCTTGGCCGCCGCCGGCGACGCAGTCTTCAATCTGTGAAATCTGCTTGTTCAAATTGGTGTAACCACCCGCTTCAAGCACCTGGGCTGAGACGCCAAGACGCTTGGCTTCTTCAACCACACCATAGTCAACACCCAGCCAGTAGGCGTCCTTCATGTGCGGGAATGAAACGCACAGCTTCCACTTCTTCGATGCTTTGGGTAGCGGACTGTAGTTAACCGGCTTTTTCGCTCCAGTATCGGAGAACGCGGGTTCTGTCTGCTCGGCTGCGTATGGGTACCAGTTGGCGGCCTGTGCTGCCAGAGAAGCAGACAACAAGACACCTGCGATCAGGGTGGGTACAAATAGTTTTTTCATTTAGTCTCCAAATTGAAAAGTCAAGGTCAAAAAACTTCGCGCCAGTGCGAAGGTGGGGAATACAAGCCAGTCTCTTGCTTGTACGAATGCGAAAAACACTCAGGTCTTCAGGGTCGCCCGCAAATCGGTCAGGCGCTGTTTGGACTGGGCGCGCGCCGCCAAGGCCTGCGCCATGTCAACTGCGACAAATTGCGTGCGGAAATTCGGTTGCAACTGGGCAACCAGATCCATGTCGGCACTGATGACGGTGCCGATCATTGCGTAGCCGCCGCCGGAGATGGCGTCGCGATGCAGCATGATCGGCTCCAGCCCGCCGGGTACCTGAATCGAGCCGACCGGATAACCGGCATCAACGATGTTTGAGGGATCGGAGCCAGCGCCAAAGGGGCGCTCGCGCGGCGCGAATTCCAGGGCGCGACCGCCTTTGAAGCGATAGCCGATGCGGTCCGCTTCTGGGCCGACGCGCCAGGTATCGTCAAAGAAAGATTTGCCCGACGCTTCAGTCAGCCAGTGAAAGTACAGGCCCGGCAACACGCGGACTTGCACGTCCTTGGGGAACACCGGCTTCAATTGCTCCGGCAACTTTCGGCCCAGGTGCGACGGCCCGGTGGCGACACCGACAGGCAGCACGTCACCAGCTTGAAGTTTTCTGCCACAAAAGCCACCCATGGCACCCAGGATGTAAGTCGAACGACTGCCCAGCACCACGGGCACGTCAATGCCGCCGGCCACCGCAAGGTAGCCACGAACGCCATCCTTGAGGTAGCCAAAGCTCAGCACGCTACCGGCCTTGACGGCCACGACTTCGTAGTTGGCGATGTCTACACCATCGAGCTTGGCTGGCAGGTTGGCGCCGGTCAGCGCGATCAGTGCGTCCTGCGTGAATTCGAGTTTAGGGCCGAGCATCGTCATCTCGAGCGCCGCCGCATCTTCCGGGTTACCGAGCAGCAGATTGGCGGCGCGGAATGAGTACTGATCAAGCGCCCCGGAAAGAGGGATGCCCAGGTGGTAGTAGCCCGTGCGGCCGGCGTCCTGTACGGTGGTCGCAAGTCCGGCTTGTAGTACCTTAATTGCCATACAAAGTCTCCGTCAGTTGGTGGTTGTAGGTGGTCGGGTTCTTCAGGAAGTCCTGCAGCGCGAACTTGACCGGCCGGATGCGCAGGTCGAACGTGCCGTCCTGCACTTGCGCCAGCGCCGCGTCGTATTCCGCGCGGTTCATCGGCTTGAACTTGACGATGTCGCCGGGACGGAAGAACACCATGAAATCCTTGAGGTAGGGCAGGGCCTGCTGCGGATCAAAAATCGGGGCCGGCGTGATGCCAAACATCTGATAACCGCCGGCGCCGCGCACCGAGTAGATGCAGCTGAAGCAGCCGCCGTGACCTATCGTCAGTTTCGGCGTGTCGGTGCGGGGCCGCAGGTACTTGGGAACCTGGATCTGCTTCTCGCGCTCGACCATCTGGAACATGAAGGGCAGGCCCGCGACAAAGCCCACCATCGAGACAAACCAGGGTGAGGCGGCATGGGCGGCGATGAAGGCGTCGACACTGGCATAGCCGTTGATGCGCGCGCCGTACTCGAGATCGGTCGAGTTCGGCTCCTGATGGCGTTCGCGAAAACGCAGCAGCGTCTCGTTGGTCCAGGGGTCGTTGTAGAAAACCGGAATTTCGATGATGCGGGTATTGAGATCCAGCGCGCTATCGCCGAGTTCGGACTCAATCGATTGCAGTGTCTCGAGCAGTTTGTCGGGCGCAATCAGGTCGGGATCAAAGCGTACCTGGTACGCTGCATTGGCCGGGCAGATTTCGGTGACGCCGACAATCTTTCGCTGTGCAATGGCGTTTGTGATCGACATGCCCTTGAAGAACGCTTCAAGTGACATCTCCGTGTTGAGTTCCACAAAGATGTGCTCGTCGCCGCCAAATGAATATCGTGCAGGGGGAAGTGACATAGGGTTTCCTTTGAAGAGGCTGGAACGTGATTAGTGTGCAGTCAGGTCCGGCAGCAGGGCCTGGGCTTTGGCCGCTGCGCGCTGCGCCATCCACTGCTCAAGGTAGCCGGTGTGAAAGTGGCCGCTCTTGACCGATGGATCGGCCAGTAACGCCTGATGCAGGGCAATGGTGCTGTGCACGCCTTCGATGCGAGTCTCGGCCAGGGCGCGCTGCATGCGACGGATCGCACTGGCGCGGTCTTCGTCCCAGACGATCAATTTGGCCAGCAACGAGTCGTAAAACGGGGGAATGGTGTAGCCGGCGTAAACATGGCTGTCGACCCGCACGCCGGGGCCGCCGGGCCAGTGCAGTGCGCTCAGTTTGCCCGGACTGGGCATGAAGTTGCGCTCTGGATCTTCGGCATTGAGGCGGCATTCAATCGCCGCGCCCTTTAGAAAAATCTGGTCCTGCCGGTAGCGCAAAGGCTCGCCCATGGCAATGCGGAGCATTTCGCGCACCAGATCAACACCTGTCACCAGTTCGCTGACCGGGTGCTCAACCTGGATCCGGGTGTTCATCTCGATAAAGAAGAACTCGCCGCTTTCATCGTCGTAGAGGAATTCCAGCGTCCCGGCGCCGCAGTATCCCACCGCTGCAGCCAGGCGCACCGCTGATTCGCACAACGCCTCGCGCGTATGCTGCGACAGCGTTGGCGATGGCGCCTCCTCGACAATCTTTTGCCGCCTTCTTTGCAGCGAACATTCGCGCTCATAGCAGTGGATGACGTTCTTGCCATCGCCCAGAACCTGAACTTCAATATGCCGGGCGGTTGCGATGAAGCGCTCCAGATAAACCGCATCGTCACCAAATGCCGCGCGTGCTTCGCCTTGTGCCAGCGGCATGAATTGACGCAGTTCAACTTCGTCCTTCGCAACGCGAATACCGCGACCACCGCCACCCGCAGACGCCTTGATCATGATCGGGTAGCCCACAACGGCTGCCACCGCGACTGCCGTTTCCAGGTCGCCAACGGTGCCGGTGCTGCCCGGTACCGTGGGCACGCCGGCGCGTCGCGCGGTCTCGCGGGCCACCGACTTGTTGCCCATGCATTCAATGGTCTCGGCGCTGGGTCCGACGAAGATCAAACCCGCCTGCGTCACGCGGCGCGCAAAGGCGGCGTTTTCCGACAGAAAGCCATAGCCAGGGTGCACCATGGTTGCGCCTGTTTCGCTTGCTGCGCGCAGGATGGCGTCGGCGTTGAGATAACTTTTTGCGGGATGGGCGGGTCCGATGTTGACCACCTCGTCGGCCATCTGCGCTACCAGACTGCTGGTATCGGCGTCGCTCACCACGGCCACCGTCTGCAGCCCGAGTTCCTGTGCCGCCCGTGCAATGCGCACGGCAATTTCGCCGCGGTTGGCGATCAGTAATTTATGTATTTTTGTCATCAAGCGAAGTCTTTAACAGCGATTGCGGCGTGCGGACATGCGGTTTGCTATTCGATGACCAGCAAGAGTTGCCCTGCTTCAACCGGGTCTTCGTTTTCGACCGCGTAGCGCACGACCTTGCCGCTCACTTCGGAGCGGACTTCGTTGAACATTTTCATGACTTCGACCAGGCCGATGACCTCGTCGATGGCAACGCTGTCTCCAACCTGCTTGTAATTCGGCGCGTCCGGCGCGGGGCGCATGTAAAAGGTGCCGGGCAGCGGGGAAAGAATTTCTGACATGGGGTGCTCTCCTGGGGTGTGCTGTTCAAATTAAATGGGGACTGTGTGACTTTCTAGTGCTGCTTCACTCAGCACGGCACGCTGTCCAAGAACGACGCAATTTGTATGCCGTTGTTGTTCAGAGCGGTTCGGGTTGCTTCAATCAACGCCAGTGCGCCGGGCGTGTCGCTATGGATGCAGATCGAGTCAAAACTGATGGGGATATCTTCGCCGTCGATGGTTCGGACCACGCCGTCTTTGCAGGCACGCAGCGCACGGACCGCGACGGTGCCGGGGTCGAGTTGTCCGACCTGGCGCGTGAACACGATGGAGCCGGTCTTGTCGTAGTTGCGATCGCCGTAGAACTCACGCACAACTGGCTGCCCCAGTTCCTTGGCCACCTTGTAGGTGACTGAGGCTTCCATGCAATACAGGTAGAGGTTGGGGTCGATGGTCTGCAGCGCCTTGACCAGTGCAATCGAAAACTCCTCATCGACCGCTGCGCGCATGTAGAGCGCGCCGTGCAGTTTGACATGCTGCAGGCGCAGACCTTGCCAGCGCGCAAATTCGCGCAGGGCGCCGGTCTGGTAGATGATGTCGTTGAGCAGTTCGGCGCTTGATGCCTTCATGTCGCGCCGGCCAAATCCAACCAGATCGCGAAAGCCCGGATGCGCGCCAATGCCGACGCCGTGCTGACCCGCCAGTGACACCATCTTCTGCATGATGTTGGGGTCGCCCGCGTGAAAACCCGTGGCAATGTTGGCCGAACTGATCTGCGCCATGATCGCCTCGTCCACCCCGTCGCCAATACGCCAGGGGCCAAAGCCCTCGCCCATGTCGGAGTTCAGGTCCATCACATTCTTCATTCTTTTCCCATCTTTGGAGACTTGTGCACGCCGGACTGATGTACAACCCGGAGGCGTCTGATTGAGGCCCAAAGGTACGAGGTCTCGGGGGAAAAAGATAATTCTATTTTTTAAGGTGCTAGTATTGGTTTTTTAAATACCGGCATCCTTGTGTTGTAGGCCGTCTGCGACGGCCCATTGTCATGCGCTTTTCCCTGCGGCAGATCAAGTACTTCACGGCCACCGCCGAACTCGGGCAGATTTCGCGCGCCGCCATTGAGTTGTCGGTGTCGCAGTCGGCCGTCACCCTTTCGATACGCGACCTGGAAGATGGCTTGGGATACAAATTGTTTTCCCGCCAGTCGCACGGCATGGAGTTGACCGACACCGGCCGGCTGTTCCTGACTCGGGCCTACGCCATCCTGGCTGCCGTTGAAGACGCGCGCAACTTGCCGCAACAGATTGCCCCGGTCAGTGGCGAACTGACACTGGCCGCCACCTACACGGTGATGGGCTATTTCCTGCCCGATCACCTGCAGCGTTTGTCGCTGCTGTATCCGGCCATCCGCATCCGCATGCTTGAACTTGATCGCGAAACCATTGAATCCGGTTTGCTGGCGCAGGATTACGACATGGCCATGCTGCTGACATCTAATGTTCGCAACCCGGCGATTCAGACCGAGACGCTGTTCAGTTCCCGGCGGCGCCTATGGGTTTCAACGCAGCACCGTTTTGCCAAGAGGAGCGAGGTCTCGTTTGCTGAAATTGCCAAGGAACCCTTCATCATGCTGACGGTCGACGAGGCCGCCGACTCGGCACTGCGCTACTGGCATCAGCATGGCTTCAAGCCCTCGGTCAGCTTGAACACCAAATCGATCGAGGCCGTACGCAGCTTGGTCGCCAACGACCTGGGTGTGGCCATCCTGTCTGACATGGTTTATCGGCCCTGGTCGCTCGAAGGCAAGCGGATTGAGACGATCAAGACCGTCGAGAGCGTACCCAGCATGAACGTGGGTATGGCCTGGCGGGCCGACACCGTCTTGAGCCCCGCAATGCAGACGATCCGGCAGTATTTCAAGCAGCGTTACCTGGACCCGCAAAGCCCGCACAGCTCAGCGCACCGTTGAACAATCATCGGTAGATGGTCGCTTACAAAGCGCTGCACTGGCGGTGGTTGAGTCAAGGAAAACGAACACGCAATTCGTGTGACTGCTTTCGCTTCCCAGACCGCCGCCACGAACGACCGCTTCACAAGAGTGTGGCTGTCGGCTTTGGGCACGTTGAACTAAACCGCTACGCGGTGGTTGGTCCTCACAGGCCACCATCGCGTTCTTGTTTGCTGTGGTGCTTGCGCACACGGGCATAGAGGTGAAGCC
>Ga0214165_1000837_pt1 | contig 19236 bp, 37 predicted proteins | sample TroBogypolimnion_34_FD_153004 | JGI IMG/M metagenome (GOLD analysis project Ga0214165, IMG submission 153004) | Freshwater microbial communities from Trout Bog Lake, WI - Practice 03JUN2009 hypolimnion v3 | ecosystem: Environmental > Aquatic > Freshwater > Lake > Hypolimnion/Profundal zone ... | reverse complement strand
GCACCTGCTAATCCAGTAAGTCCTGTTGCTCCAGTGGCACCTGCTAATCCAGTAAGTCCTGTTGCTCCAGTGGCACCTGTTAGACCAGTTGCACCTGCTAAACCGGCAGGACCTGATGCACCAGTGGCACCTGTAGTTCCAACACCTGTTGCACCGGCTGGTCCTGTTGCACCCACATGACCAGTGGCACCTGTCGCACCGGCTGGTCCTGTAGCACCTGCTGGGCCTGTTGCACCAGAACTAGGTGTTACCCACGAAACTGTAAAACCGTCTGTAGCTAATACCTTACCATTGTTACCAGTCTGATCGGGTAATATGTATTGATTTTCCCATAGACTAGAAAATGCATTATAAACGAGTGATTGTCCGTTATGTAAGGATACGTTAGGACTGTCTACGTTAGGAGACACATTAAGTAATTCTCCTAACTTATTTGCGCCTGTTCCGCCACCACCTTCGGCATTAACGAATGCCCGTCTTGTAGAGTCAAATCTTAATGTCTGCCCATCAAGAAGATCCTTAATATAGAAGGTAGGTACATATTGGTTAAGTAGTGAGTTCTGTCCGATTATTGCCATTATACGTATTCCTTATAGACTCAATAATACTTTATCAATTTGACCGTATTGCCATGAGTTCCATTGTACATTTACGGGTGAAGGTTGAAGATAATCTCTGGTTAATACCGCTCTTAGAAATACAAAATTTCCAATAAATGTAGTTGCCATAGATCCAGTATCACCACCGTTATTACCGGTTGGAGCATAAGGATCAATTGGATACGGAATAAATGGTGTGTGGACATCTCCATTTGGATTTAGTCTAATCCAGAACCAATCCTCGGGTTGTGGATCTATCGCCAACGTGCCTTGTAGACCAAATCCACCTACGAGGTTCTGATATATTACTTGGACCGTATGGATGCCATCTGTGTATCCATAATAGGCATCGGCCCTGATAGGCTCGCCGATAACATTCCACTGTGTACCAGTGTTAGTCATCATTAGGACTGATTTTCTGATTGCCATGCTATTCCTTCTTGTTCTCTATTATTTATCACATCAAGTCAAGAATTATAGCCCACAAAAAAGGCCCCGAAGGGCCTTTTTTGAATTGTCTTATTATTAGACTACAACAAAATCTGTAACCAGTGTATGTGTATCAACGACAAGAACACCATCTACAAAATCAATGTTAGCTCTACCACCTAATTTGAGCTTACCGAACAAGATTTCCTTGGATAATGCTTTCTTAATTTTCTCTTCAAACAAGCGTTCGAATGGTCGCGCACCCATCTTAGGATCATATCCGTTTTGTGCAAGCCAATCACGTGCTTGTTGTGTAACATTAAGACTAATGTTCTTAGGAGCGAGCATGATTTCTGTCTTTTCAACTTCAGCATTAACAATAAGATTCATTTCATTCATTGTTAGCTTGTTGAATTTAACAGTAGCATCTAAACGATTCCTGAACTCTGGACTAAAGAACTTCTTAATTTCTGCATCCACTGCGCCACCGTTGTCCTGATCACCGAACCCAATCTTAAGCTTTTCTGCATCTGCTGCACCTAAGTTAGCTGACATGATAATAACAACATTAGAGAAATCAACAGTTTTACCCTTTGCAGAAGTTAAACGACCATCATCCATCACCTGCAATAGCACAGTAATAACGTCAGGGTTAGCCTTTTCAATTTCATCTAGCAATAATACACAATTTGGATGCGTATCGATTGTTTGAATAAGTTGTCCTTCTCCCATCTTGCCTTCGCCGTGCCCTACATAGCCGGGAGGTGCACCGATGAACTTGGATACAGTATGTTTTTCCATGTATTCCGACATGTCAAATCGTGCAAAATGTACGCCCAGCGTCTCTGCAAGCTTTTTAGCTGTGTAAGTCTTACCAGTACCAGTTGGTCCAGTAAACAAAAAGCTACCAATCGGCTTGCTCGGGTTACGTAATCCTGCCTTAGACATAAAGATAGCTTCCACAAGCTTATCAATAGCACCATCCTGGCCATAGACCTTGTCTTTCATCCTAGGTGCAAGATTTTCCAGTGCTGTGTTTTCCTTCATATCAATCATATTGGCAGGAATGTGTGCAATTTTTGCTGCTTGTTGAACAACACAATCCATTGTTACAATCTTTTCTTCTTTTAGTTTAGAGATTGCACCAGCAGAATCCATGATGTCAATTGCTTTGTCAGGGAAGAACTTAGATTTCAAATAACGATCGGCTAAATCTACACACATATCGGTTGCACCTTCTTCAAAGGTAACACCGTGAAACTTCTCATACTGATAAGCAATGCCCTTAAGAATGAGTTTTGTTTCTGCTGCGGAAGGCTGATTAATATCATACTTTTGGAAACGACGTAGCAATGCTTTGTCCTTTTCAAAGTGTTCATGGAATTCATCGTATGTGGTGGCACCAACGCACATTAATTGGCCTTTGGCGAGCATCGGCTTCAATAAATTGCCAGCATCCATTTGACTACCTGTAGTCGAACCTGCACCCAGGATCATGTGAATCTCATCAATAAACATGATGCAATTGCCTTGTTTCTTAACTTGGTCAAGCACGCCTTTCAGCCGTTCTTCAAAATCACCGCGGAATTTTGTGCCTGCAAGCAATGCACCAATGTCCAAACTATACACAACCTTATCGTGCAATGCCTTTGGCACTTCTTTATTAACAATCTTAAGTGCAAGGCCTTCTGCAAGTGCAGTTTTACCTACACCAGGCTCGCCAACATAGATAACATTATTCTTCTTACGACGAGCTAAGATTTCAATTGTATCAATAACTTCCTTTTCACGACCAATTACTGGATCAATGGAACCATCTGCTGCTTCTTTATTCAAGTTACGAGCGAACTGATCAAGGAAAGTTTCTTCTGGCCCTGATTTCTCTTCTACCTTGCGTAGTTGAGCAATAATCTTTTCCCTGCTTACACCGTGCTTACCTAAAAAGTAATAGGCATGACTGGTTTCTTCGCTAAGAATACTTAGTAAGATACCTTCGCTTGTTAGTTCGTTGCGACCACTAAAAACAAGTTGTGTTAGTGCGCGTTGAAATGTGCGATTAAGGACTGCTGTACGTTTTGCAGGAATTTCCTTTAGTGCATCTGGTTTCTTTAGTGCTGGATCACCCAAGAACTGAATTGTGTCGGCCTTAATCTTTGCAGGTTGGCCACCAATTGCAAGAATAAGTTCGTTAACTTCCTTCTCATGCAATAGCGACAATAGTATGTGCTCAAGTGTTACGTATTCATGATTGTTATCATTTGCAATCGAAACTGCACGTTCAATCATCTTTTCTACTTTTTTGGTCATCTTTTCCTTAAATATTAATAGAGTCTCTGTGAGACACATTTTTCAACGCAGTCTTTTCACTATCGCTTAAAGCTCTAGGAATACTAATGGAGATACGAACTAAAATATCACCATATCTATCCGTTTCCGGATTCTTCATACCCTTACTAGATAATTTAACTATCTGTCCTGGCTGTATGCCGGGTGGTATTTTAAACTGTAGTGTAGCACTGTCTAAGTGCTCTAGTATAGCCTCCACACCCAGGATAGCTTCAATTGCACTAATCTCTATATCCACAAGTAGATCGTCGTTAGCACGTTTGAACTTGAAGTGGGGTTGTATATCCAATCTAAACAGTTTATTATCGGCAAAAAACTTGGTCCCTGATCTAGCACCCTTAGGGACCATAATTGTTGTCTTTGAATCAATCTTAATAGTCTTCCCTATAAATGCATCAGCGAGGGAAATATTTATAATATGAATGGTCTGCTGTTTTGGTTGTTGGCCAAAGAAGCCTTCATTGAATCCACTATTCTGTGAAAAGAATGTTCTGAACATCTCTTCAAATTGTTGGGGTTGAGCGCCAGCGCGGTGATGCCATTGCTGTGTATTGCCAGCTGATTCTGTATGACCATGTAAATCATAATGACCACGCTTTTCGTGATCACTAAGAGTTTCATAGGCCTCTTTAACTTCTTTAAATTTTTCCTCAGCCTGCAATTTCTCAGGAGAACCATCAGCACCTGTTATCTTGTCAGGATGGTACTTACTGGCAAGTTGCCGATAAGATTTCTTAATTTCGTCTTCTGACGAATTCTTTGCAAGGCCAAGGATCTCGTAATAATCCCGTTTGCTCATTTGATGTGCTTTCTTTAAAAGCGGTATGTAATCCGTCCCAGATTTAAATCATATGGACTCATCTCGACTTCTACTAAATCATCTAGTAGAATTTGGATGTTATTTTTTCGTATCTTTCCACTAATAACGGCGTTCATGACATGCCCGTTTTCCAGTTTTACCTTGAATCGAGCACCAGGCGATGCATCAGTTACACGACCTTTGGTGACAATCATATCGTCTCTATCTTTAGCCAATTTATTACTTCCTATATTCTATTTGTGTATCTTTTAGCAGCATTACCCGGTCGTCATTATTAACGCACAGATATTTCCCAATTGGTAGAATTTGACAATTGCCGAGGATGCTCGATAACACTTTAGCCTCATACGGATTTTGTCCTACTCTAAAAGCAGATTCGCTTAAAAAGTTTCTTCCAATAACAGTATCATAATCGCCTACATCAACGACTTCAGCAATTATCTTCCCACCGTTCCCAGCTAGTGTAACAACATTACCGTCAATTGTCAAGTCCCTGACTAAGGAAGCATTAAAAAATTCACCAATAGCTTCTTTCATTTTCGTCATTTTAAATTTATCCTTAGGTACATAAACTGCTGGATCTATAATAACATAGTTATATAGTTCCGGATCGTTATAAGCGAACGATTGTCCATCAGAGAAATAAGTTGTAACTTGCCAGTCCATATTGCCACTCACATTTCCGACATCTTTTAATAATGCCGTAAACTTGCTGGGAAAGGTTTCATCTCTCGACATTTCAACGAAGACGAGATAGCGCCCTTCCTCGTCTGTATTGGGACTTACTTCAACATCCAGGGTGTCGATAAACCCTCGTTGGATGAATGTGTTAAGGTCTGCTGCTGGTGCTTCGTCGTTGAGATAAAAGGCTACTACAATAACATCCACGTCGTCTCCGGCCTTCGGTTCAAACTCATCAAGAGAAACATCCGGCAGTATAGTACCTGCTAGATCGCCATTCTTTAAGCTCATACTTCTTCCTCTGGTGGTGCTTCGCCTTCAGGCGCTACACCCTCTTCTTGTGGGGCCATTTCTTCTTCGGCCGGTATTTGTTCATCGAACGCATCTGCTAGTTCAGCGTTTGTATCCTCAATATCTCTTTGAATGATTTCATCATTCTGTTGTAAGCCACGTTCGATATACTTCATAGGTAATTCAATTGTTACTAGCCAAATTTCATGTTCGGCCATTTTAGCTCTCTTTGTTTGTGGATCAACCCAATCCTGCGGTCCTTCAACCTTAACGGGCTTTTTAAATACACCTTTTCTAAAATTAACTTTTGCGCCAAGTTTAGTAAGACGTAAGCCGGCATTCGGATCTGGCATCATTGCATACGGGTACATCCAGACAGTTTTGTACCAATAGCGTTCAATAGTCGGGCCTTCAACTAATTCACCCAGAATCCAATTCTTATATGCAAATATTTCTGCATTATCCAACGTGCGCTCGAATTCAATCAAGGTGCTGAGTATATCATTACCTTTTGAAATGTTCACAAGTGTAGTTTTTATGCTGTCGAGATCTGTTGTCATTGTTACCCTCTTTTGATTATTTATCACTAATAAAGGAGATCGGCAAAGTTTAGAAAATACTCTCTATGTTAAATCTAAATATAGGAAAGACATAAATAAGCATGTATGCAAAATACACTCGATAATTCAATCGAAGTTCAACAGGGCGGACAAATCCAGTCCAGTAACCCATCAACCCAGAAAAACAACTCATTAAGGAGTACAACCTTGAGCAAAAATCGTAAAATGGCACCAAAATCAGTGCCACAATCTCGTACAGCATATCAACGCAGCGAACCAACACAAGCTGTGAATGTTGTCAAACTTGGAAACAGAAATTATAGAAAGGTAGAAATGCTACCACGTAATACTGCCCAGGAAACGTATGTAGAAGCCCTTCTAGAGAAAAGAATGGTATTTGCTGTAGGCCCCGCTGGTACAGGTAAAACATTGCTCGCTGTACTAAGAGCCATCAAAGCACTACGTGAACAAGAAGTGACAAGAATTATTTTAACACGCCCTGCAGTCAGTGTTGACGAGAAACACGGATTCTTACCCGGCGATTTGAATGCAAAGATGGAGCCGTGGACACGCCCAATCTTTGATGTCTTTGAAGAGTATTATGGTCTACAAGAAACAAAGAGAATGTTAGAAGAGGGCATTATTGAAGTGGCCCCACTTGGATTTATGCGTGGTCGTACATTCAAACATGCATATGTCATTTTAGACGAAGCCCAAAATTGCACACCAAACCAGATGACCATGGTGTTGACACGCTTGGGCGAAGGAAGTTCTATAATCGTGACAGGGGACTTAAATCAGCATGATAGGGGGTATGAAGAAAACGGATTAAAAGATTTTCTAAAAAGATTTCCTAAATCTGATAGTGATATAGCTATTTGTAAGTTCGAAAGATGCCATGTCGAACGAGATCCGTTAGTATCTAAGGTATTAGGGATTTACGGCCAAGATTAAAGTTTCAATAAACTATAAAGCTCGTCTTTTGTAATAGAAGATGAGCTTCCTTTTTTAAGATTATCCAATGATGGTATTATTTCTAAATTTTCTTTTGATGCAATAAGATAGGGTGGTATTCCGAGTTTAAATCCGTCATAAACCGATATTTTATGGTCAATAGTTGGCATAGTATGTTCTCCGATAACATACTATTTATCCATTATTGGGATTGTTTTCCCCACTTAATCTTATTCCATACCCGTTCGTGACACCAATATATAAATGGCTTGATAATAATTTCGGTTGCTCCGATTGCCAATGATACAGTAATTACACCTGTTATCATATACGAAATTGTTATAGTCGTTAAGGTACCGCACATCCGGTAGCTATATGCCTTTACCAGACTACGGAGACCTGACTCACCTTTATTTAAGGCCCAACTCTTTACGAATCTTTGTAGCAGAGATTGAATGCGTGTCTTCATCAAATGTTTCCTGTGCAATGGTATATCCTACTCCGCGGCCATATCCTATGTGAACAATATTAGGTACTGTTTGAATTTCGTATTGTCCTTGATAGAGAGGGTCTAATTCTCTCCGAATAAAGTTTTCAACCTGTTTTAACTCAAAAGGATTAGAATCTTGCCACCCCTGACAATCTCTAATTTGAATTACTACCTGCCCTGTTTTTTGTATTAGCCTCTCAAATAATGCCTTATGCCCTGCATGAAACGGTTGCCAGCGGCCTAACATCTGCACTGTTTCTTTCTGCCAATTAAATACTGGGCGACGACGATTTTCTAAGATATGATTGCCGATAAATTCTGCCCATTTATCTGCGTTCTGTTCTGTCACACGGAAATCATATTGTTCCGGTGGAATAAACGCTTTGTTTGTATCTGCAAATCGTCCTTGATCAATAGTATCCATCCATATTGTCCAATCTGCCTTAAAATTATTTCGCATCTCAACCAAAGGTGCAACGAAATCTGCAATAACAAAATCCCCTGACGACTTTAAAGCGAATTCTGCCATACGCAAAGATTGGCGAATTCTGCCATCATGGGAAAAATCCCAGTCATTAAAACGTTTGCGAATTTCGTCTGCATTAAACCAATCAACTGTCACTTTATAATCACTAAGTTGAAAATCGGTTGTCAATGCACGAGATAATGACATATTATCTGCTGTGCCATTTTCTTCAAGATATTTCTTGAGTGCCATTGCCATGAATGTTTTGCCGGACCCCGGTAGTCCCATAATTAAGATTTTCGACATTATAGATTATACTCCTTACATACCATATTATATATTTCTTCCCAGGGAGACTTATAGCTAACCGTAGGGAATAGATCTGTTTTATAGTGCGAATTATACGGATGGCTAATCAATACTGTGCGTAGTCCGGCTTCGTATCCCGCCTCTGCTTGACGCATGTGATCCTCAATCCAAAAATATCCCGTATCTTGCCAATTCTTTAAAATATGAGCCTTACTTGCGCCCATCTCAATACAATTGATTTCTTTAAATACATAACTGCCGAAAATTCTGCCTAGATTCTTTGATCTATAATAATGGGCGTGTGGCGCATCACTAAGACTTGTGACAACAATAAATCTAAAACCTTTATCCGAAAGGCGAGCTACATATTCTACTGAATCAGCAAACGGTTCTAGATCCTCAATTTGAGGGCTTTCGTTGAATTCCTTAACAAGTTCTGTAGCAAGTGATGATGAAATACCATGCCTAAGAGAAAGTAAATACTTGTCGTCAGTATCGGGTAATTGTGGCATACCACGCTTATCCATAAACTTATTAAAACCGGAATTCCAATCAACTAAGCATCCATCGGCATCTGTTAAAATTATTTTATCCATTCTTTTCTTTTACGATTGAGTAAATCTTTCGCATGTTCTCCATAGCAGTCTAATAAGTTATTACCCCAATCATCCTGTTTATATTGTGGTTGCTCATTATATTTTTCACAAAGATATTCATATTCATCCATATCATCGTGTATAGCACTAATAATATCATTCATATTTTATGCAGGATCAAATACTGTGCGGGCACGAATGTTACCAAAAGAATCTGAAAATACTTCCGGGCTTGGTTCTGTAACAATTTGATCTTCCCGATATGCTGCATCAAGTTCAGCTAATTGTTTAGCATACTTTGTTCTTACATAAGCTTCGAATTTGTCATAATCTCCCATACCGTGGCGTTCACCAGATAACATTTTCTTGTTAATGTAATCACCGATAGCACTAGACATACTAATATGCTTATTCCTGAGTTGATTTACAAATTCGATTGTCTCTGTAATTTCCCACTGTGTTGCTGAACTCTTTGCGGCGCCAGTATGATTACCTTTCTTAGGCGTGTGCTTATGTGATACAACAATAAAAACTTTTTCCTTGCTCATATTAATCCTTTTGCAATCATTTCTAACTCAACTAATGTAGCCGATAAATTTATTTCTACATCCGCACACATTGTATGCTTTACTAATCCGTCTCTAATAACAAGAATAGCCTTATTCTGTTTATTGATATCTTCTCCCCATACTTCAAGGTTTTGATACATGAAGGTATACATATCTTCGTATTCTTCCTTACCTACCTTTTCGCAGATGAGTTTTCGTGCTTCAGTATACTTTCCTGCTCTGAATAAAGTAATCATGTCAATCTTATAATCAGATGTATTCTCACTATCCGCTGCTGGCGGATCTAGCTTTCCACTGAAAGAATTCGCCTGAATCATGCTAATCCCGCGTCGTAGATCCGGGTATGTCTTGTCTACTATAGCGACTAGTGATTCAAAGTTTAATTCTATGTTTTCTCTGCCCAGAATATCTATAAGTCTAGCATCAAACTCATCCCTATCCAACTTCTCAATATGCATACGTCCTGTTTCACAGCGCGACTTAATAGCATCCATAATCTTATGTGGATAATTACATGTTAATAGGAATCTGACAGAGCTTGCATAACGTTCCATAGTACCTCTAAGTACACCTTGTGCAGGCTTAGATAATCCATCAGCTTCATCTAAGAAGATATATTTCATATCTCCCACGCCCATTGTGCTAGAGAACCCTTCAATGCGATCTTTAATGTAATCGACACCGTTATCTTTAGACGCATTTACTTCTAATACGTCAAATGGATCAATACCTAATTCGTTTAGCAATACTTTAACAAGTGTAGATTTACCTGTACCAGGGGCACCAGATAAAAGCATATGAGGTAATGCTCCGCTCTGTATCCACTTGGTTATTTGCTTTTTTTGATTGCCATCTTTAAAAACGTAATCATTGATACTTTTCGGACGGTACTTTTCAGTCCATAACTCTTTCATCTTCTAATCTTTCTTAAAATGCGTGTGTAGTAGTAAACTCTGAGAATATATTCATTTCTGGATCTTCGTCTGATACCAGCATAACAGATTTAGGCCATTCAACACCCCAGAGCTGAGTATGACTTCCATCATCCTCTTTAACCTTCAACATTCTAGTCCAACGGCCATTTTCGATAAGAATCCATTGTCCTGGAGTAATTTCTGTCACATCTTCACCTACAGAATATACTCTTCCCCAACGTGGTCGGATGCCTTCGCTCTTACCGTTATCGTCGGGAATAATAATTCCATTGATAAGTCTAGAACCACGTTCTAAATCTGTAACAAGTACCTTACCTTTTAATGCTTTAATTCGCATTTGTATCCTCTGACTTGATATATTGTTTAACTAATTCACGACCTTCTACCACATTGCTGAAATCATACTCTAAAATAGATTCAAGTGTACACTGAAGATTATAAATTTGAAAGGGCCTACCTGGTGCGGTCCTGCCATATAGTTTTCCGTCTTTTTCCCACACTTTTGTGATATTATTTTCCATCGTTATCCCCTTCAACAATAATATCACCAGATGGTAATTCTGTTTCCTTAGGTAGAGTTTTTGCCGGTGCCTTCGGTGCCTCTACAGTTTTTGCAACCTTAACTGGCTTCGGTGTTTCTAATACAGGAACAGGTGCTTCGGGTTGCTTACCTTTTAATCCAGTATTCACTACAACAGATTGAACTCGGTGATTTTCACGAGCAATTTGATCTGCTGTCTTTGTTATCTGACCATGGTTAATTTGATCACCGCGGGCGTTAACCTTCATATTTCCAATTGCTGTTGTCTTTTCGTTTTCACGACTTAGTGAGTCCATGTCAATTGTGGTTCCGCGATATGTTACGTGCTTGCTCATAATTTCTTTTCCTATTTTAAATAATCTTTAATGTCGAATCCATACTTTAAAGAATCTACTCTATGTACGCCTATAAGGTATAGTATATACGATGAAACGCTGGATCCGCGACCTACACCCCATATGAATTTGTTCTTTCTCATATAATCAACAAGGAATATAAACAACCGCAATAGCATGACTAAATCACGGTCTTTGTACAATACATATTCTTCATTTACACGATCAATTTCTTGCTGTGTTTTACATTTATCGATCAGCCATCTGTGTACATCGATTTGCTGATAGACTACGGGAAAAACCCATTCATCCGCACATTGTTGATGAAATTCATCAAACGTTAATTTCTCTTCTGGTGCATCCAGGAATGTAATCGTCTCGGATAATAAGGTAGATTGATATTCTTCAAATAACTCAATCTCCTCATCCTTTATAACATTCAGATGACCTATGTTCTTACCCTGAAGTAAAAGTTCCCTAAGGTTATCACTAGAGAGTATGGCCTGACCATACATATTTACTTTTACACCATTCTTCGACGAATCCATGCTTCTCTCATCTTTGCTTTTGTCTCTTCTAATTGTTATACAGTCTTGGGTTTCCATTTTTCTACCTGAACAATTCTTGCCGGCTCTCTTACTACACCAATATGCATATCTGTTACTTCCGACATAATGCGACGGAATTCATCCATTGGATCAATTATATCCTTAAATAATTCTGCATCCGGTAATTCATTATCTTCGGGTCTAACAAATTCAAAGCAGAATCCGTCATCTCTAAACCACCAGGGTTCTTTATCACGGGTTGTACCTTCGGTATAATACTCGGCTGTTGTAGCAGGTAATAGATACCCTGCATCAGGGCAGTCATATGTATATTGTAGAGATGTATCACTACCTTTTAAATGTATTTCGCCTACAACTAAGTTAGGATCGGCCAACGAGGATATTTTAGCATGTAAAAGCTGTATAAGCATATCGTCGCTAGGACTATCAGGGCAATACATCATTATGTTTGTCGATAGATTCGCAATATATAAATCATCTTCATTGCAGACGTCAACAACAATAATATTTGGTAAATTTGTATCTAACCAGAAATAGATTTTTTGATAGGTTATTCCTGCATCATACTCAATTTCTTCTTTTGGTTTTTTCTTGTTTCCTATAGCAACAAGATCTACAGTTAATTTCCAATCAACAGGTGTTAATGATCCTTCCTGAATTCTAATTCCAGTAAAATCATATTCAAGTGTCATGTGACTCTTTATAAGATGTCTTCCCCTTTTTATCATAACAACGTTCCTTAATCTTCTAGTTTACCAAATTCAAGGGGCTTATCCTTATCCGGATATTTCTTCTTAAATTCCTGATCCATTGTACGCTGTTGGCGTTCGCGGCGTTCATCTTCGAGATCTTGTATTACTTCTTTAATGCTGTGTACTGTAGGATTATGACCTAATCCAATTTGAGCATTCATGTATGTATAAGCTCTGCCTAACCGTTCGATTATTTCTTCGTCGGATAGTTTGCTTACGTCTAAAAAAGGGTGCATAAATACTCCTAAGTGCTAGTTATTTATGTCTGCGGCAAAATACCGGGCGTATTGCTGGCATCAATTTCCATTACCTCGTGTATTGTAAAAACAATATTCTTAGGCCACATTACAACCTGTATGGCTCGTGTATCGATACTAAGCCGAAACTGTAATGCATCTAATTCATCTTTAAAACAACAATAACCACGATAGACGGTTTGCCAATCGGGATCAAATAATGATGTCATAATCTGATGTTGAGACATTCCGTTAAAGTGATTAGATCCCGGCGGTGAGGTATGCCCGTGGTCATTCTTAATTTGAATAACATCTGTATCAAGAGGAGAATATCCCCAAGTACCTTGTATTAATTTATAAGCACGGCGAGTAACTCTTCTGTAATCAGCCTCTATTACATACTCTGGCTGATTAGATAGATATTCCACTCTAACCACATAAGGGTTAGGAAAGAATATCTTAGAACGAGAATGCAATAACTTTGTCATACATATTCGTGATGCCTTTTATGGAAAGCAGTCATATCAGATTTTTCCGAGAAACGAATAACAACAAATTGACCCATATCAATTTCGGCATAGAAGCCCTTTACTGTCTTGAATCCTTTCTGAAATTCGTCTTGGCGACGATAGAAAGTTGTTGGATGTAGACGTACTGTCTCCCAATCAGAAGTATAACTATCTACAATAATTGGATCGCCAGTGATACACTTACCTTTTTGCTTCATTTACTTCTCCTAGTTGTGATGAATGTGCATCCATTTTTCATATACAGCTACAGCCATATCTTGATGTGTACTAATCTTATCCTTTGTCCAGGATAGAGCACATTTCATAGAAGCCGTATACTCTGCACCTGATATGGTCCTAATTAGAATAACAGTGTCATCCTTAAGTTTATCTATCACACACCCTTCCTGATCATCTTTATCTGCCTTGAAGGCTATGGATTCGACAAATTTAAGAAGAACTATATCTGCCGTTTCGGTGTATATAGTATCTGGATGATAGATTGCCATTACAGCAAACTAAGGTATAGGGAAGACGATGGGTCAAAATCTTCACGGAAGACATAGATCTTCGGACTAACGGTCTTACCACCCTTAAGGGTTTTCAGTACACGACCTTCCATTGTCCATTTGTCTTCACCCTTGCCAACATTAGCATTAAGCCAGTTAACAAGTTTGTAGAAATGATCACGATCACGAATCGTGACACGGAAGGTATGAGCTGCGTTTTGTTCCTTAAGGTTTACAGGTTCCTTTGAGGTCACTTGCTTGTTCATATTACACTTTCTATAAGTAGTTGAGTCTTAATTTTACAGTGTTTTGTCAGTATTGTCAACAGGATATGCTCCGCGCACATCTACCCCGGCTTCTTTCATCATTTCTAATGCTACAAACATATCCTCCTGCCATCTTTCTGGAGACTTGTCAGCAGTAAAGTTTGCATCAATCACGACTGTCTTAATACCACGCTGAATAATTGACTGAGCACAATTTGTACAAGGAGAAAATGTAACAAACATAACACAATCAGTTAAATCGGCACGCGGTGACAAATCCATTGCATTACGTTCAGCGTGGCACATCCATTTGTATTTGATAGGACGTTCTTTGCGTTCAGGAATAGTATCATCGATACCTTTTGCCATGCCATTAAATCCCCAAGAGACGGGTGACCCATCGAGCGTAGTAATAACTGCGCCTACTTTGGTTGATTCATCTTTAGACCATGTTGCTACATCTTTAGCCATCTTTAATAGACGACTTGCCCATTTATTGTTTAGTACATCCATTACCGTGTAAGACTTTCGCGTGTAATAATTTGAGCAAGTTCTTCGCCCAAGTCTTCCTTATCTGTAACAATATACAATTCTGATGAACTTCTATCTGTGCGTTGGTCATATGTTCGGATCTGAATAATCTTACCACCTGTAGCTTTATAAACAGTAAAGTTCATGCCCTGATTACCATCTTCAATATTGTTATTATTAATTGATGTGGTCTGTATCATCGCCGATCTTCGTTTGGAGACGGCGTTGCTAGACATTGCTACCTCCATTTTTTCATCTTCTTCATTACGAGTTATCCAGCGTATGAAATCTACCATTGTTCGTCTGAATGCTGTTTTAATTCCCATTATAACTCCAAGTTATTTTAAATGCCAATAAGCTGGCTTCGTCTTTAAATGCTGCAAGATTATAGAGACCGGCTACACCATAAGAAAACCAATCATCACCTCTTTTACCAATGCAAGTTCTGCACCAGTTATCTACATTAGTGTAATCATCAATATTAAACTTAGTTTGATATGGCCAAAGTGATTTCTTTAAATGTCTCATGACCATACCAACTTAAATGCCGTGGCATCTTGCTCGTGTCTAAATGTAAAAAATGTATTTCCAAACATACTGTTTATACACCATGTATCATCGGGATTCTCTATATCTTTATTATAACTCCATGTACCGGGGCCGATATTTTTTTCACACCACTCCTGCATCTCACCTTGTAGATGGTAATGACGTTTACTAAAACTTACTTCTATCATCCGTGTTTCAACTTAAATGCTAATGCATCACATTCTTCTGAAAAAGTAAATGTAGCTATCGTATCCCATTTACCCGATACATCACTAACATCTAAATTTTCAAATTTAACTAATGATAAATTATTTGTATTACAGTAATCAACCATATCATTTATCCTTTTATCGGATGCATCGCAAATATGGATATCTATCACGGCCACTTTAGTTCAAATAGTATGGCATGTCCCTTATCTGCAAAATCAATAGATAGCTCATCGCCGACTACGCTGTGAATTCTCCAATTCCACGAAACACCCTGTTTACCTACATTTTCCTCTAGCCACGGCCGATAATGTTTGTTAGGTTCGCCCTCTCCCTTACGCATAAAAGGACGAATTGTATTATGTTCAACCTTCATATTACTAATCATAGAGGGATGGTTCTTGTATAGGATTAATTCATTATCAGGAGCATACCTTATGGGGCCGAGTTGTCCCATAGCATTATCGGATCCAGCAGCGGCAATTGAACTTGCAATTAGACTAGACATAGCCAGCCTAAGGTTGGGCAGGTGAAGCATCAGATATCACCATCTTTCCTATTTTCACTATAGAATGCATCAAACTTACCGCCCGGGTAACGTGACTCCAGCTTAGTCACATTATCAGCAATAACCTGATCTGGATCTACACCCAAAGCTCTGCAGGCATTTGTCCAATACCAAATTACATCGCCTAATTCTTTCTGTAGATGCTTGTGTGTCTCTGTATCAAGGTTTTTTCCATGAAACATAATTTTCTTCACGATCTCGCTAAATTCACCTGTCTCACCCGACATTCCCATTGCTGCTGTAATAAGCAACGGAACATTAACATCCGGACCGTGTTTAGCAGTTGCACCACCTTCAAAAACTTCAAAGTTTGCATCAATCCTATCTAACGAATTCATAAAGGTCGTTAAATCATTACTTGCCCTACTCGTTACACCTTCTACAAATTTACTGTATTTGTTTAAATCAATTTTCTTTGTCATTTTATTCCTTAGTTATATGTTTGGTCTTTTACGTGTTTTACTATTTTATAGAATTTGGCAAATTTGTCAAGTGCTACTGCACCCGGTGAAATGGTCCTACTACCGCCCCACAGTGATCTCCTTCGTTCCGATAATACTAATTTTTCTTTAGGATCTAGATTACACGGCATTAATTTCGAAGTGTCGAAACTAGTTGTACTTGCAACATTACCTGTATAGATATAAGGATAATCAACTAAGAATTTATCTTTCTTTAGATTTTCTAATAGTAATAGACCGCAATCTGACATTGCCATCCCTGCATTGAAAAGTAATTCAGCTTCGTGGAGTGTAATCTCTTCAAATGACATAGATACTTTCGGTACGGCATGAATAGAGACCAGCTGTATCTTTTCTCTTGGTCCATAATGTACACGATTCATTTGGGTCGAACTTGTGAAATATGATATGCCATCCTGTATATCTTGATTCATCTTTTCAACAGATTCCAAACGTGTCATGGGATTATCTGTTTTCTTAATTACCTTAAGAATCTTTAAATCTGATTGATAATGATACATGCCGGGTTGTACTTCAATAATCTGCCTACGTAAATATGTCTGCGGTTTATAACTATTATCAGTCAAGTAATCATTAAGTGGAGCATACAATGATGCTACGCCCATATACGTGCCTTGCAATTTATTTTGTAGGAATACTGTATCACCAATCTGCACATCCTTTAGATCTACCTTATTCTCAATCATTTCTGTATTTTGTACAGCATCAATATAACTTTCTTCACTGACAGGAACTAGTGTCATCTTCGTTTCGGTATTATCTCTAGCCCATACGCATTTTTCTTGTATGAGCCCTTCTGTAATTCCTGTCACAAGTAAAATACTTTCCAAATTTTTAGAACTTATTCTAACTAGAAAACCCCTAGGATCTATCACCAACCAAGTTTGGTCAATTGATCCCCAGTTTTTCCTGTCTGTTTTATGAAGTGTAAATCCCGGCAACGGAATATTATCATGTTCGTATAGGTTAGAATATTTATTTGTTACATTCTTAAGTTTTTTCTTCTCATTTGCAGACTCGCCTAGCGGAATTACTTCTGCCTCGGGTAATTCATATTTTTGATTTGCTGAATCCCAGGCGGCATAGATAGTTTTAGCAATATTGAGCATTTATTTTGATAGTTTTAATAGTAGTTGATATTCTTCGTAAGCACGCTGCACTGTAGGATTACGGGCTCGCACATCTCGTTCTTCACCGAGTCCTCTTAGAATAGTTAAATCCATAGCAAAGTGTTTAAGTCCTACCGTTGGAAAATCTATGGTCATAGTTATAACACGGCGCCCTGCAACTTGCGCCATGGCTGTACCGTAACCGTATATCTCGTGTGTCTCTTGATTTATCTTAAAGTTGGGAGATGCGCCATATCTACTGAAAGATGAGTATAGGTTATCAAAGTCTATTTCGTCCATGTTCGCCTGTAAGTTTATCAATCCTACGACGCACAGTAGAGCGTAGAATCAAAAGTTGTTGTTGCTCCTCAGGATTACAAGTATCCTTTATAAGCTGTATATAATTTTGGTCGAGGATTGTTGCATCATCTAAACTAGAATGCTTGATGATGATAAATCTTTGCTTTAGTTCAATAGTATCATACATAATATTCTCCTCTGTAGGTTCTACAAAACTATTTATATCACGTTAATTGCACGTTCCGAATCCAAATTGGATCTTAAACATTGTGGCATCAGTACCGTCTTCAAATCCAAATTTATTGCCACCTAGCATTGTCCATCGTCCTTCCAGATTTTGCACACACCAAATAACAATACCTTTCTTAGCAATTTCGTGATATGGAATATTAAGATGTGTAAAAGTCCACGATGTATCTTTGTCCTTAATCAATTCGTTCATCGGTACATATTTGTTTTTATCCATTATAATTCTCCTGTATACAAGTGTAGCATTTTACATACATCTTGTCAATTTTGATGTAATAAAAAACCGGCATTAGGCCGGTTTTATTGATTAAATTTATTTTTATCTATAAGGCGACCAAGTATCTCTTGTCTGTGCTAATCTATTAGCAATAACATACATAGAAATAGGATTATGACCCAATCCTAAATGACACGCACCTGGTATCTCGATATTTTCACTACAAGGTCCTACATTCTCAAGTGATGCCTCCCAGTCCACGACACCATCTGACTTGCTATAGATTGAGGTAAACGGCACTGGTGGCGGCTCAGCAATTCGTCTTAATACTTCGGGATCTTTATGACTAAGATCTTTAGTCAATAGCTCATAGAGAAAATCAGCATTAGTACCAGGCACACCCTTAAAAGGTGTCCCTAAAGTAATTACCTGTCTAATAATATTGGGAGAAACTTTAGCTATTTCTCTTGCATAGATGCCACCGAGACTCCATCCGATTATACTAACCTGTTGACCGCCAGCGGATAATGAAACGTCATGCACAAGGCTTGATAACTGGTCTAGCATAGTATCCATGCCATTTTGAGGACCTAAATTTCTTCCTAATCCCCATGGTCGGGCATCATATCCTATTTCGCTAAGAAAGTGTCGAACATAATGTGTGGATCCATCTGCTGTTCCTAGACCAGGGAGAACTATAACTGGATGACCGTCTCCCTTTGGGGAGATATACTGCAAAGGCGTAGCAAGAAGCCATCCTAGACCATATTCATATACAGCCCTTATAACTTCAATACTCAACAATAGTTTCGATGGGGCCATTATGTTATCCTTTATAATAACATATTTATAAGAACCGACTAGAAGTTGACGCTAGACCCACATCCGCAGGAATTCTTAACATTTGGATTGTTAAATACAAATGCTTCTCCCATTAGATCCTTCTTATAATCAATTTCAGCATCGTCCAAATATGTATTACTCATCGGATCAATCAATAATGTATGAGTATCATCGAGCGGATATTCAAAATCTTCATTTATATCCTGAGTATCTTCTACTGCAAAATAATAACTCATTCCGTTACATCCACCGCCCTGTAGTCCGAATCGAAGAAGAGTTGCATTCTCTTCGATAAGGACACCTATCATTTTTTCTTTCGCTAAATCTGTAATTGTAATCATGTTATATTTATCAAAACTATTATGCTCTCTTTTCTATAATATGATCTGCTAAACCCAGTTCCACTGCCTGCGGCGC
>Ga0214165_1000831_pt1 | contig 19323 bp, 41 predicted proteins | sample TroBogypolimnion_34_FD_153004 | JGI IMG/M metagenome (GOLD analysis project Ga0214165, IMG submission 153004) | Freshwater microbial communities from Trout Bog Lake, WI - Practice 03JUN2009 hypolimnion v3 | ecosystem: Environmental > Aquatic > Freshwater > Lake > Hypolimnion/Profundal zone ... | reverse complement strand
GGTGGCCTTGGTGGGGGCGATGGCTGCGGTGGCAGCGGCGGGGATGGGGGCGGAGGTCTTGGCCATTGAAGGCTCCTTGTGAGAGGTGAGGTAGTGAAGGTGGGCTGCTGCCCGTGAGGTCACGATGACCCCGTATTGGGAGGTATTGAAGAGCCGCTGCGCGTATTCGTGCAACGGGTAGTCTTGATACAGCATCCCATACTGCGCCTCAAACTTCGCGGTATGGAGGGCGTGGAGGTCGATGTGCTTTCCGTCCCGTGCGATGTAGAAAGTCTTCTGGCGGGCCTCACCCACCTTTAGGACACAATGCATGGTTTTGTCACAGCGAACGGAATAGTTGGTGAGCACAGGGAACCTTTTCGTTGGGGTTGCTGCCAGGGTTTAATTATAGGTTACCGAACCGTATCGCGCAAGGGTTGATTGCAATCTATTTTACTCACTCGACGCGCTGGCAATGTCGCATCCCAGGCACCAGTAGACCGTTCCAAAGTCTGCTCCTTCCCAGCCCGTATTGGTCTGCCAGTAGCAGGCCTCCCCGGCGGGGATCTTCTTTCCGCAGACGGCGCAGTGATGGTCCTTGCGTGTTCTTCGTATCATGCCTTCCCCTAGAACTCTGCACATCATTTCTTCCTTTCTTCCACGTATTCCTTAAGCGACGCGAGCAGCTTGCTTTGGACCCTGTCCTTGCGCTTCAAGGCACGGAGCATTGCCTCATCGACGGTGGCGCGGGCCATGATGTGATGGACAAATACGTGGGCGTTCTTGTTGCCTTGGCGAAGTATGCGCTTGATGAACTGCTCATACAACTCCAAGTCCCAGGTCATTGAATGCCATATGACATGCTGACCACAGCCCTGCAAATTGAGGCCGTGGCCAAGTGACTGTGGGTGCCCACAAAGGACTGATATTTCTCCGGCGTTCCATTGACGTTCAATCTCTAGGAACTTCTTGGCGCTATAGTCACTGGCGAAGATAGCGTGAGGAATTGCTTTACGAAGTCGTTCACGGTCATGCTCGAAATCGTATGCGACAAGCACGGGCTGTCCATTGAGCTCCTCTATTAGGTCAAGTGTAGCGTCAACCTTGGCCATGTGAAGATTCTGCCAGCGGTCCGAATGCACAGCGGGGGTATGGTCCAGCTGGCGGAAGATCCCTCCGTTCGCCACCTGACGACACTTAATAGATGCAGCGGCAGCCGCCAACGCAGTGACAACCTCCATACTGCTAAGAGTAGCCAGCATTTCAGTTTCAAGTTCGTCGTAGATACGACGCGCTTCCGGCGGCAGGTCCACATAGATGTTGTTCTCCACCAGGGCAGGCAGCTCAAGATAGTCCTCCGCAGCTAGGCGCAAGGCCAGGGGTTTCAGCAGTTCGTTAATCCTATCAGCAGTGTCCCACTTGGGCACCCAGTCGTAGCCGCCGAACCCGCTGGGGGTGAAGAAGTCTTGGCGGAACTTCGTGATGTAGGGGCTGAACGAGCGCCCCAAGTCCAGGATGTAGATCTGTCCGAACAGGTCCATGAGCCCGTTGGGGGCGGGCGTCCCAGTCAGGATGTAGCGGCGACGAAACTTGGGCAGGTGTGGTTTGAGTGTCTTGAACCTGCGCGTGTTCGTGTGTTTGAACTTGCTGCTTTCATCGATGACCAGGACGTCACACCCTAGGTTCTTGAGACGGCCGTCGGTGGTAAGCCACTCTAGCCCTTCGGGGTTGATGACGTAGATGTCACTTTGCTCCTTGAGGGCCAACTCCTTCTTGCCACCGTGTAGGACCGTAACCGTCAACCCACTGAAGTCCTTCCACTTGTCTACTTCTTTGGGCCACACTGCGTAGCAGACACGCAGCGGGGCCACGACCAACATGCGCTCTACCAGCCCACGAGACTTGAGCACCTTGAACGCCGCCAGTGTGATGCTGGTCTTGCCCAGGCCGGGGTCCAAGAACAGAGCCGCCGCCCCATGTTCAATCATGAACTTGATGGCGTTCTTCTGATACTGGTGGGGGTGCCATGCGACTGCGGCAGGGGCGGCATACTCCATTACTTAACCTCCTTACGCGGTGTAACAGAAAGATCGATCCCAGACCGGCCTTCGTTGGGTGGGGCCTGGAGCAGCGGGAAGAACCACGCGAGGCGACCGTGGGGCATGGCCTGGGGCTGGTAGGGGAATTCGGTCTGGTGGTTGAGCCACTTGACCCGCTTCCACATGGCCTCGGCCAGGACTTCAGGGGCCACGGCCTCATCCGTCCAGGGAACGGCCACCAGATCCATATCGTTGGCCAGGGAGCCGTGGATCGCCAGGGCGTAGCCGTTCTCTCGGGCCACTTCACACAGGCCAGCGTAAAGACCGGCGTAGGCGGGGGCGATGTTCGCGGTTTTCATCGTCAGTCTCCTGGACAGGTGCTACTGGTCGGCAAGTTCGGCTTCGATGCTGGCGCACATCGCCATCAATTCGCGCTGGCTCATCGGCTCCCCATCGGAGGTGTAGACCAATTGGGAGAGCAGGGCGCAGGTGTGTTCGCGCCCATCGTTGAAAGCCTTGGTGATGTCGTAGTCCATGGCGGTCCCCTAGATGATGGCGATGGGGAAGGCGAGGATCGCTGCGCAGACTTCGGCGGTGTCTTTTGGGGTTCGGTCCTCACAGGTGTTGCACTTGGGGCAGACCCAATGCCGTTCTCGGTTCCCCGCGAACAGTTGCATAGGGGTTTCACACTTGGGGCAGTTCATGCGTCCTCCTTCTGGACCTTATTCGGGTTGGGGTGGACGGGACTTCCCGGCCTTGGCGAACACGGCGTCCCTGAACTGGTCGCACAAGCCATCCAGGGTCACGGCGTCCAGATCCTCCAGGCGATACTTCGGGCCTTCCTGCCAACCGTCATCGCGCTTGCCAGGAGGCATTTCAACCAGAACGTAGTTCGGGATCGTGAAGGGCTTAAGATTGACTTTGAAGGTGGCTTCCATGGTGGTCCTTTCTGGGCAAACTAGGCCGGGATCCGGCCAATAAATTCGACGGTGATGCGATACGAGACGAGGGAGCCATCAGGGCCAGTCACGGGCACCTCGTCGCTCGTCCCGTCTGCACCCATGTTGGCCATGTGCTGGGCCACGGCCATAAATGCAGCCTCGCCACGCTGGAGTTCGGCATCTAGATCGGAGGGGAGAACGGACTCAACGGCCTTGACGAGATCTGCCGGGTTGGGTTGCTTTTCGGGGGCGTCAGGCATGGCTACCTCGGGGGAAAATAGTGGACAGGTTCGCGGGCTTCACTTCGCAACCTCCTTGGGCGGCAGGCCGTTCGCGGCCATGTAGTCCAAGCACTCGCGGATGGTAGCCCGCTGATCCAGGCGTTGCTTGATGGCGGCGATGGCGCTGTCCTTGGTATCGTGGACTTCTACGTCGTAGTCTGCCTTCTTGAACAGCTTGATGGTTTCCGTCTGCAGCGGGGTGGGGACTTGCCCTGGCCGCTTGAACTCGATCAGTAAGGGCACCCCACCAGGGATCCAGAATATGAAGTCTGGCTGGCTGCGGTTGCCCGGACCTTGGAGCTTGGTGCAGCGCACTCCGTTCTTCCGAGCCCAGGCCACCGTGGGGTTCTGGACATGAGCCACTTCCAGCATGACCCGTTCCTTGCCGAACACGCTGCCGGAGTCACGCTGCCAGAAGGCTTCTTGTGGTGATTCTACCAGGGTAAGTCTTGACATGCCGCCTCCTAGAATGGATCTTTTGCTTGTCTCTTAGGACCTTTGCCCGTGTGCTGATTTCTTCCACCAAAGCGTCGTTTTGTCCGGCAATCTAGCATGTTTTCTTGATGAGTTCCAAGAAACAGATGAGCTGGGTTTACGCACATGGTATTGTCGCAAGAGTGACATACTTCTAAACTTGGCGGCTCGCTCAAGCTATTGTGTAGCATGAAAGATACTACGTGGGCTGGCCTTACAGATCCGAAAGCCTTCAGGTGCCCATAGCGCCCATTCTTTGAATACCCGCGCCACACCCAGCAATCCGTTAACTTTTCTACTCTTCCCCAGAAGCGAGTTTCCATTGCTTCTCCACGCTGCGGTCTTCCACAGAAACTTAAAACTCGCACGGGCCACACCCCCCAGGGTAGTCTTTATTTCCTTTTCTGAACCAGCACCAACGACAACTGTTGCCGGGGCGTGGAGCAAACATTGTGTCATTCAGCATGGCCTTGGTTTTCAGCGCCCAGGCGTCCTTGATGTCACCCAGCTCCTTGCGCTCGTATTCCGCGAAGGTCTGCGGCTTGCCCTGGTCTAGATACCAGACCTCGGCGCTGATGTGATCGATGGACTGGTATTGCGAGAAGCCCCCCAGCGCGTAGAGGCTGAGCTGCTTGAGGTGGTCGTCACGACGCTTGCCCGTCTTGTGGTCCACGATGACCAGGGTGCCCGCCCGCCAGAAGCAGAGGTCGGTCTTGATGCGGCACCAGCAGCCCTTGGCGAACCAGCCAGTCGGCTCCCAGCCAGTCGTAAAGGCCCATTCTTGCTCAGCGATGGGCTTACCCTTGCGGGCCAGCTTGAACTCGTCGGCGTAGGCTTTCAGTTCCTGTGGGATAGTGCGCGGGGCCTTGGCGGCTACGACGTATTCCTCCGCCAACTTGTGGATGGCGCTACCCCGGTCCATGGCGGGCGACCCCGGCTCGAGCAGCTTGTCAATGAACTTGTATTTCGCCTTGCGCGGGCAGTCCTCGTAGCACACCCAGCGTGAGTAGCTCCACTGGGTAATCTTCCGGACTTCAGCCATTGTTATTTCCTTCCAGGGCTTCGTAGAGCATGTAGATCAGGATGGCATTTCCGAACACCTTGGTTACCCGTTCCTTCACCTTAACAATCTGCCCGCTGGTGAGATCCAGGCCCTTGTGCGCCGTCACCGCCAGTTCCCCCAGCGCATACTTTTCCAGAGGGTTCATGGCTTCGTCCCCGGGAAGAGAAGCCCCAGCGGCAATGATGATCGCCCGGACTAGGGTGAGCGGCTGGGGCGGATTCTGGTCGTCGAGGATGGGGTTGCCGTCAAGCGTGGAGAAGACTTGGTCGTAGTAGAGTTTCATTTCGCGCTCCTATGATCTTTATGTTTGGGGGTGAGACGCACGTAAGCGCCCGACTTGGTGATGGCGTAGACAGTGTCGCCGATGACCTTCTGCCCCACGGGCTCGTGCATGGGGTTGGGCATGGGCTCATGGGGCGGGCTGGGGATGGCCCGTGTGGAACTGATGCTGCCCAGGTTGCCCGACGCAAACTGCGCTGACACCGCGTCGCCGATGGCCGCTTGGCTCAGGATCGATTTATTTCTTCCCACTTCGGCTCCTTGTATTTTTCCAGCTTGGCCCAGTTCTTCCCCATCTTGCCGTCAGACAGCAGGGGCACATCCAACGCCACACTTTCCATGGCCTGTCGGAGCAACGCCATTTCTGTCTCAGCATGCTCCTTAGGGCAACTGATGTTGATTTCGTCATGCACGGTGATGAGGAAGCGGCCATGCACCTTGCTGCGGTCGTAGTTGATGAGGGCCTGCTTGGTGATGTCGGCGCTGGAACCTTGGATGAGGTAGTTGAGCAGCTTGTATTCGAACGACTGAATATGCCCAGCGATCATCTTGGGCTCTTCAGCGAAGTAGTGCCGCCCGCCCCAGGTGGTGATGTGCTTTCCATCAGCCCCCCGGCGCTTAACCTCCCGCTCCAGTTCGTTCATACCCGGCATGGCCCGCCGCTGCGCCGACTTGATGTCACGGGCAGTGTCCACCGTGTCGTTGATCTTCTTGGCTAGAGCGCCGTAGCCCATGCCGTAGATGATCCCGAAGTTCACTTGCTTCACGGCAGATCGCAGGTATTCAGTTCCAGTGAGGCGCTTGATTTCCTGCTGAACGAAAACGTGAATGTCCATTTCAGGATCCTCACGGTAAAGCTCCATGAGGCGGCCGTCCTCAAAGTGAGCCAGCACTCGTAGTTCTTGCTGACTATAGTCACGGTGGAGAAGGACCGAATTGTTGTCGTCCGGTAGCACGTACCTACGCATGAGCGGCAGCTCGGGCACTTCAAGGAATGCAGGATGCACGTAGCCATCTTCTTTCTCCTCCAGGTTCTTAGGGATGTTCTGGAAGTTGGGGGAGCTGGACATGCGTCCCGTTCTTGCGCCCTTGCCGCCCGAGGCATCGCTCGTTTGGCGCACTTGGTTCCAGTTCGTGTAGATGTAGCCCTTGGAGTTCTCGGCCATTCGCAGCCAAGGTTCAATGAACGTTCCCAGACAGGTGCAGAGGCGGCTGCGGTAGCCGAGGGCCTGCGCCACATGGGCGTCATCAAACAGGTCAGGGGTCATGTTGTCCTTCTTGGTGGACTTCTTGCCAGTCTTGGTCATGACCCAGCGGGTCACTACCCCGCTGGTGTCCAGCGCGTTGGCCAAGTCATTCTTGCTGTCGATGTTGAGTTCAGGCACCCCCAGGCGGGCGCGGATGTAGGTGTCCACCTTCTCCTTGGCCTCGGTGAAGGCCTTGAAGTCTGCCCGCAGCGCCTTCAGGTCCACCCGCACCCCGCCCCTTTCGTTCTCCAGAAGGATGGGCAGCAGTTCCATCTCACGGGCATAGGCATCCAGCATCTGCGCGTCGGCTACCCTTTTCCACAGGAGGTTGAACAGGGCACGGGTGCGGGTGACGTCACCGTCGGCGTAGGCTCCGACAAGGTTGCCGGGGGCCTTGCAGATGTGAGCTCCCCACTCCTTGTTGTCGTTGCACACACCGTTCTGAACCAGCCACGCCTTGACAATGTCACGCTCCTCGGGAGGGATGCCCAGCAGACGCTCGGCGCTGGGCTTCAAGGCCAGCGTGAAGGCGTGTGGATCGGTGAGAAAAAGAAGAACCATCGTGTCTTGGCAACGGTCGGGCCTAAGAGGACCACAGCCCATATGCGTCTGCGCAACATCCACATCGAACTTGGCGTTGTGAAAGAGCAGCGGATGACCGTCATTCCACGCCTCGTGGAGAACGGCCATGGCCGCTTCCTTCGTGCAGTTGTTTTCACTGGGATGCCCCCATGCGTAGTAGCGAGACTTCTTCTCCTTGGGCCACATGATGCTGAAGCCCACGGGCACTGGGGGATAGAAGGGGCGGGGCTGGATGGCCTCGGTTTCAAAGTCGATGGTGATGACCTTGGGCAGAATGGGCGGCAGAGTCACTAGGCCTCCCGGTCTTTGATACTGGCCCTGAGCTCGCGGGCTTCCCGCTGGCTGCGGAGGGTGCTGGCCCGCCCGTAGAGGCGCTGGAGGAATAGGTGTCGCCCCTTGTTGTCCTTTTCGTACTGGAGCAGCGCCCACGCCTGGGGCTCGGGCATGTCCATGATCACGGCCTCCAGAGTGCGCCACACGCGCAGGATGTCGGCGGCGTTTTCCGGAAGACCGGTGGGGGGAGGGGGGGCTGCGGGCGTTTTCAGCTTGATAGCCATGTTAGGCTCCATAAAGTGTGGCCCACCAGAAGCCAGAACCGCTGGCGGGCCACGGTTGCACAGGCCAAAGCGCCACCCTACCGAGGGCGCTCTGGCGTAGTCGGGAGCTAGTACTTGCGGCTGGGCTTACCCTTGGCCGGGGCTTCGGGGGCTTCCACCGGAGGCGCGTAGGGCTTGGCCAGATCGTTGGCCACGGCCTCGCGGCGGCCCATCAGGGCGCCGAGCGCGTCGCCGTCGGTGATCTGCGCCACAGGCTTGAAGCAGATCTTGAACTGGGTCTTGCTGTCGGGCACGATGGAGATTTCCGTCACCACCGCGAAGGGCGGCCGCTTCATCGTGGTGGCGACCTGTCCCACGTAGGTGGACCAGTTCTTGACGCTGGTCACGGGGATCTTCAGCACGGCCACTTCGGCGGTGCTGACGTCCTCTTCCAGCGCGTCCTCGGTGATCAGGCCCAGGCGGCGGATGTTCTTGCAGGCTTTCCCCTTGCCCTGGTCGGCAGATCCGAACTGGTTCTTGGGGCAGGCCGAGCAGGTCGCGCACTGAGGCTTCGTGCTGTCGGGGTGCGGGGCCATTTCCCCGTCCTCGGTGGCGAACGCGAAGCACACGGGGCTGGCCGGGTTGTCGGCGTCGAACCTGTCCTCGTAGTAGTGGTTTTCCTTGACGTAGTTGATGATCACGGCGTTGAGCTTGTTGCCGGGGATCTCAGCCCCGCCATACTGGAGCCTGCCACCACGGGTGGAGATGAAGTTGCCCGCGAGGGTTTCTTCGGCCTGGGCGTCGACGGCCAGCTTGGCGAGCTCTTCGTCCCACTTGTTGACTGCGGTGGTGGGCGCGGCTGCGGGTTTCTTGGTGAGGGCCATGGTGCTACCTTTCGGAACTTGCGAACTATGGGGATCCGCCCCATGCGGTTTGAAGTGTGAGGCCTTCCACCTCACTGCCGGGTTTGCCCGCTGCGTTCCGCGGTCGAAAAGCCATTGCTGGCGAGGTTGCCACCGGACGACACACCGTAAGTCTTAACCAACATGGGAATTCGGGCCTACGGTGCCACTGATCTTACAGCCCCAGGAAGTGGGCCGGGTGCATATATCCCCTTGGTGGCGGATTTTTCTTGTGGCCCGTGGGTGACGGTTTCATCGTTAAGGGTTGCGGGCGCGACCCGGTCCTACACGACGACGGCGGCACTCCTGCCCCCACGGTTCTCCGCCTCAGCGGGTTGGTACGCGCCCCTTCTCGGGGATTATCTAACCCGCGCCACATGAATGTTACAGCCCCAGGAAGTGGGCCGCGTGAGCTGCCAGCGTTTCGGCGTGGACCTCGAGCTGCTTGGCCTGAGCCTCCACCCTGGCGACCAGCTCGGCGGTCTCGGTTTCCTTGGCCACGAGGTATGCCTTCACTTCTTCCAGGTCCTGACGGAGCTGGGCGATGGTGCCGAGCGCGGGGGCGGCAGGCGCTTCGACGGGGATGGGCTGCGTGTTACGAGCCATGGTGGTTCTCCTGTGTGAGTTGCTCATGGGCAGCGCGACACGCTGCCGCGCACTCCAGAAGCATGGTTTCCGCCAGACGGAAGTGTTCGGCGGGATGCTGTTCGGTGGGGTCTGTGAGCTTTTCAGCGATGGCCCCCATGATGAGGATCAGCGCCCCAGCCCCTTCGGCGGGCTCTTTGTTTTCCAGCAAGCTGTCGGCCAGCGCCAGCCCGATGATCCACGGGCCACGGTATTCTATCACCGTGTCGGGGATGAGAAGGTGCGCCTTGAGCAGAAGTTCCAGGTGGGAAACGTGGCCGTTGCACTCCATCACTTCACCTTGGTGAGGGACACGGAGACCACGGTGAAGGCGCCGACGCCATCCACCACCTTTTTATCTTCCCAGCGGGCCTTCACAGCGGCGGGGTTGAGCCGCCTCTGCAGGCAGTCCCATGCCTTGCGCTTGGCGACCCACTTGTAGAAGGCATCCCAGTCTTCGACCTGGGGTTCCACCTTCTTGACGATCTGCACCCTGGCCAGCTTGCCCGCGACGCCCGTGCTGTCGTCGTTGGGCAGGTTCGCGATCAGGTGCTCACGCAGCTTGGTTTCCACGGCCTTGAGGGCTTCGGCCTGCTTCTCGATCGCCAGCCGCTGTTCACGGGTGGTGTAGAGCAGGTCGGCACAGGTGGCCAACTTCTCCGGAACTTGGAACTCGGTAACTTCGTTTGCCACGATGGGGCCTCCTTTGGGGGTGGGTGAACTTGGAACGTGGGGCCTTTGCCCCTTGTGCCTTACCAGTATACGCGTCTATATGTCCGACGCAAGGCTTTGTTTACTCAATTTTGCGGAGGTTGATCAGGAAGTTACGAAACTCATCGCTACGCAGGGCTGTCCAACAGCACAGGGCAAATCCACCAGCGCCCCCAGCCACGAAGGCCAGGACTACGCAGATGTAGATGAGCGCAGTAGTCACTTCTCTACCTCGCCAATGTATTCAGCGGGGGGCAGGTTGCTTCGGCCGTGGATGGGGCAGCGCATGTTGATCCAGAACTTGGGCCTGCCAGCGTCGTCCTCACCACAGCCGCGCCCGTGTCCGTTGTCTACTACAGGACAGGTGCAGCCCCGCGCGATGGCTTCTACGCTGCCTGGGTTCACGATCAGATTGTGGGCCATAGTGGATCCCTTGAAATGGTGATGGTGAATTTGTCATTGCTTCCGAACCGGGCGGACACGGGGAGATCGTTGGGCTGACAGCGGAATATGATTCTGTCTTCTGCCATGACCCCGATGCACCGGACGGTTCCGCTCCTGAGCAGCACTATTTCGTAGTCCCCAGGGACGATGTGCCCCGCCCCTGACTTCTCCCACATGACGTCCACCGTGGTCTTTGAGATGCCCATGATGTCGTTCTGGCTGTCAAGCAGCACGAGGGAAGCTTCCTTGAGTAGCTGGCTCATCTGTCCCCCCAGTTGTCGTCGATGTAATCCACCAGCAGATCCCAGTCCCACTTGTATTTCTTCACTTGTGAGAAAAGGAATACCACTTCTCCGAACTGATTGCGCCGTGTGGAAGTTTCGCCCTTACGAACGTGGTAGCCTCGTGCTTTCCACTCCTCGTAGGTGCGCCCCTTCCTGTCCTTCTTGGACAGCTTCTTGAGCTGCTTTTCCAGGGACGGTGAGATCACATGCCCTCCGGCCGGAAGTCCAGGAACACGGTATGGGCAGGCTTGTTCAGGTTGCCCACCGGGAAATACTTGACTTTGATGATCTTACCCAGGCAGTCGTCCTGGTTGTCCCAGATCCACTGGGCAGTGGCATCATCGAAGCCGATGCCCACCCGGTAGGGAACGTCCTTATATCGGCCCGTGGTGCCCACGACCAGCAGGCCCCCGAGGGTGCCCTTGGCGGTCTTGTTCTCCTTGTGACTGGTGCGCTTCGCCTTGCCGAGCTCGTTGGTCTGAAGCACGTTGTCGTTGCGCATCTCTTCCTCGAAGCCCACGATCTTGGCTTCGGCGTCCTCGAAACGCTTTACCTTCCACAGCCAGTCTTCGCGCGGCGAACTGCGCCCGAACTTGTAGGGGCCTTCGGGATGTCGGATCATGATCCCTTCGTAGCCCAGTTCCAACTTGGCCTGCTCGTAGTCCAAAAGTTCCTGGACGTTGCCCACGAACTCGTGTTCCACCAGCACCAGCCGCCCATGGGTGACATCTTGCAGGGCTCGGTGGCCCACGCTCTTCACTACATCTTCATACCTGTGCTGGAACCTTACGTCGTGCAGGCTGTAGTCGTCGAACACGTGGAAGTGAACGTCGCACTCGCCCGTGATGCGGCTGATGCCACTCATGGTATTGCGAAGCGAGTGGTGGTCGGTGGGCAGGCCCACAATCAGTTCGCCATCCAGCCCATTCAGTTCGGGGTGGCCGAACATGGTCTGCACGAAATCGTTGCGGATGGGCTTCATATTGTAGGACATGACCACGCCGTCCTTGATGATGCCGCGCACCCCGTTGATCTTGGGGCTGACCATCTTGGGCAGCTTGATTTTGGTAAGGTCTTCGGCCGACGAGGCCTTCATACCCCTGAACGCTTCCATGTTGTTCTCCAAAGTGGGCACGGCCCATACCATAGTGTAAGGCACGACTTACGCTCGTGCCACTCTATTTGGGCTCAAACCTTAGCGCCGGATACTTGTCTCCGAGAGTCACAACGGCTCGGCAGCGAGGGCATCGGTGCTTGTACTGCGGGGGATTTGATGAATGGAAGAAGTTGTCGTAGACGACCGGGGTGCCGCAGGCACACAGATAGTTGACTCCGTAGACCTTGACATCAAACCTTTGCTCCGACATGGGCTTCCTCCTTTACGATGATGGCAAGCTCGTTGCACACGATGTCAATGACCTTCGCCACATCCACGGCGGTAGGGGCTTGACTGACCTTAGTCTTGGCGCTGGCCCGTAAGTCGTAGGCGCAGTTCTGAAGCGCCCCGCACAGGTGGTTGATCTTGATGGCTTCTTCTTGCTTCATATTGATCCTACTCCTTCGCAGGCAACGCAGGGCACGGCCTCGCGTCTGTGAAAACCATGCTGCTTCCAAAGAACACCTTCGCCATTGCACACGATGCACATGGTCCTTGTGAACTTCAGCATCATGTCGTAGTCGTAGCGGTCTGGCAGTCGGCTTAGAGTGGCGTAGGCCTCATTTATTTTCGTCATGTCCTCGCCCGTGCCCACATCGGGGTGGTGTTCACGAGCCAGTTGACGGTAGCGGGCCTTGATCTCCTCGAAGGTGGCCTGCTGGTGAACGCCTAGAATTTGATAGTATGTTTGCACTTGAGCCCCCGCTCGTTGTTATAGAACTCTCCGATTTCTGGCCCAGACATCTCAGCCACGCCAGAGAGTTTGCCCACCAGCCAGAGCTTCTGCGGCCCCTGCTCAGTGGGCACTGGCATCCCCTTGTAGACCTTGAAGAACCCCTGGCGGGCCAACTCACGGGCCATGCCGTTGGTCGTTGTCTTGCCCTGCCTGTTGACGTCGTAAAGGGAGTGTAGCTCCCCAGCGGTGACGAGCTTGTAGCCCAGGGGGCGGTCTCCGATGCGCACCACGGCCTCAGGATAAATTTTCAGCATGGCAACCCATGACCCCAGGTCACTTCGGCCATTGTCGATCATATCCATCTTGCTGGCCGTCATGGGGGCGGGCAACTGCGGCTGGAAGCCAGTCATATCCAGGTGCAGGAAGTAGTCAAACAGGGAGTGAGGTCCCGGCCCCTTCATCCACTGAGCATACTTAGAGTAGAACTCAGGCACCAGGGGCGGGCGGCTGCACTCGTGGACGAAGAATCTGCGGTCCGTATCTTCAATGAAGAACGCGTCCGGGTGGTTGCTCGTGAAATAATAGTTGATACAGTCGGGGATCGTATAACTCGGAACGTATTTCTGGTTGACCCGCAGCTCGTTTTGGGTGATCATGGACTTCATGCGGTCGGCGCTGTGACGTTTATCACCTCCGGCAATTTCGTCGCCCATGGCGAACTGCCTGTCCTGCGCCCACTCATTGAACGAACCGCCCAGTTCCTTGTCTGTGATCTCCACCGCGTTGGGGCCGTAGATCTTGAACATGGTGTAGCCGATGAGTGACTTGCCCGTGCCATGGCGAGTGCCCCAGATGACTGCGGCGGTGAAGAGTTTCGTGCCAGGGTTCTGCAAGGGGTAGGCGAGCCACTGCTCAAACCACTTGCGGGCGTCAGGCTGGTCCATGAAAATGTAGTCCATGAGCTCGTGCCACGGTGTGACGTCACCTTCAGCGGGCAGGCATCCCCAGCCACGCCAAGTATTAAACTCACCAGAGCCTAAGATTCTTTCTTGCCCAGGCTTGTAGGTGACACGCTCAACTTCTGTGCGCTTGTTCCATTTGATCCATTCAGCGGCGGCACTTTTTTCCACCAATCGGATACGATTTCCTGACTGAACTTCCTGGAAGAACTTGCGCGTTGCGAAAGCGTGATCAATGAAGGCGCGGTTGGACAGGCGCTGCATCGAATCAAGCTTCAGAATCACACCGGGGTCACGGACATAGATCACTTCCTCACTCAGGCGGCTCAGTTCGCGGACAGGCCCCCATTCGTCGGCGCTGCCCAGCAGTTCCGCGAACGCCTGCCGCCCCTCGTAAAGCAGGAAATCATCCAGACCCGTCTTGTTGGGCGGCATGAGCTGTGGCATCCGAACGATGTGAACCCGCGCCCCCAGTGTGAGGAGTGCTTGGGCCAGGGCGTTTTCGGCCATGACTACCTTGCTGTTCGTGGCGGCGTCGCTATCGTAGCAGATGAACACGGCCCGGTTGTCCCAGTTGATCTCCGCAAGCTGGGGCAGGATGGGCATGTGCGATGCGCCAGACTTGAAGCACCACACGCCGCCAAGACCAATGGTCGGAAAGTCGTGGGCGCAGGCCGACGCCGCCTTCAGCTCACCTTCTGTTATCACAATGGGCTGAAGCGGGTTGTCCCGAACATCAGCCCATTGGATCATTGGTGGTAGGTAGATTTGGTTGAGTGAGCCCTTTGGCTGGACGTAGCGAAGTTCCTTGTGGCCGACCAGCTTGGCGAACCCATTCACCGTGGATTCCAAGTAGCGGAAACGCCAGAACTCACTTTCTGTGCCATCAAAGTTGAAGTAGGGGATTCTGAAGCCGCCTAGAGCTATGGGCACATCCAGCTCCGTGCTTGCGGTCGCACCGTCAAACGGCTCGAAATGCAGAGCATTCGCATGCTCCATTGTGAGCGCTGACTGTGCCAGTTTATCCTCTAGTAGCTGTTCAAGTTCTTCACGACGTAATTGTCGTCTTGACATATGGCTCCCGGATTATTTTGGCGCAATATTAAGGTTACGCCCAACCATGTTCTTGAGCAACACAATTATTGGTCTATAACACTGAACAGGCGGGGCCGGGGCTAGGGTGCCCACCCCATTGCTCGGCGCCTCCTGAGTGGCTCCCACGGCTACTCCCACAGCATATCCAACTGGCTTTGCAGGGGGTGGGGCTCGCGCCAAAATGGGACATACCAGCCCTGCTTTCCGTCACGAGTGAACACGGGCACGGCCTTCACCTGGGCCAGTAGCTCGCGCACCCGTGGGTCGCTTGGATACTTGGTCCGCATAGTTTTCATATGCCTGCGGTGGGCTGACTCTTTGTCGGGCCGGCGAGTCCGTAGGTGGATGAACGTCACCACTTCGCGGATGATTACCAGTTGCCCCACATGGAGCTCTTTGCCTCTGTGGATATGCCAGTAATTCCGCTTGGGTTTGTCCCCCAAGGACGCTGGGCCGGGGGGCTGGGCCAGTTCCGTCTCTCCCTCGTAGTCCACGACGGCAGCTACGAGCTTTTCTAGCGCACGTTTGACAAAGATCACGGTGCCACCTGCGAACTCCAATCGTTCACAGGTGGCACTGAGCTTCGCTATACGCTTGCGGGTCAGGTCGTCCATAACTTTGTCCCCGTGGCTGATGCAACCACTTTAACGCTGACGGCCATTGCTCCCGCCGTTCCCATTGCCACGCCCGAAGCTGAGGTTTGGCTTGCTGCAGAGCATGCCGAAGAACACCCGGCCGATTACCAGGGTGAACAGGGCCGCGCAGAACAGGCCAGGGCTGGCGAATAAGAAGCACAGGCAGACAAGGCCGAGAACCTTGAAGCCGCTGGGGCCACTCCGGCCCCTACGCATTTGCGACTACCTTCTTGCAGCTCCAGTTGATGCTGGCCAGGAACTTTTTGTCGTGGTCAGTGAACAGAATGGTGTTGGGTACGAGCTGGCCAGTGGTGGGGTCTTTCATGAACTGCGGGCCAGGAGCGGTGGGAATGGGGTCTACGGTGCGACGCATGGGCTGTTCCTTGTGGTTGGGTCGGTATAGCAGGGCGGTAGAGAAGCCGAAGCCCCCGGCGCGGCCCATGGGCACTGCCCATATCGGCACTTACCAGGAGTGGTCTAGACATGGTCTGCCCCTTAACTCTGGGGCTGCGCGGGCTGGGCTGGCGCAGGGGTTTCCACCGGGGGCCAGAGCTGAACTTCACATTCGCTGGCGATGGTGCAGAAATCGTCCGTCAGGGTGACCAGCGCCTCCTTATCGTTGTAGAACACGAAGCCCACCTTGGCGTCCATGCAGGGGTCATTGGCCGACACCTGCACGGTGGTATCACTGGGCAGTTCATCCAGGATTTGGCGGAGTTTGGCAACTTCCATTCTTGCTCCCTATAGGAAAGGCCCCCAGCCGTGAGGCCGGGGGCGGTGAGTGGCGGGGTGGGCTTACTCGGGCTTGTTGGTGGTGATGAAGCCGTTCCCGGCCGCGAACCCGACGTCCACCAGCTTGACCCGGTAGGGCAGGGTTTCGTGCTTCGTGCCGGGGGCACCGTGGACCTCCTTGGCGCAGGCGTCGATCACGCGGGCGCTGGACAGGATGGCTTCCAGGATATTGTAGCGCAGCGAGCCCTGGCGGGCGTCGTTGGTCTTGCCCGTGGGGTGGATGCTGTCCCGGGCGCCGATGGTGGTGCGGGCGTCCTTGCAGCCGTCGCGGTCGGCCCGCTTGGCCTTGGCCTCCTTGGTGGCCTTGGTCACGGCGACCACGGCGCTGGCGACCTCCTGCTTGGTGGCGGCGACCAGGGTGGGCAGGGGCTTCAAGGTCTCGACGATGGCGCTGGCCACGGCGACCTTGGGGGTCTTGGGGGTGGGGTTGCTCTTGGCCATAGGGCCTCCTTGTGGGGTGGGGCGCTCAGCGCCCGTGGGTGATGGGCTGCGGGTTCTGCCCCGCGCCCCTTGCATACCACAGCATACGGCATTGACAGGCACCGCGCCAGTCAAACTTTACTCAATGTTGCAGAAGCGGATACCGTTCCTGGACATGATGACGAGCAGATCCATGGCAGTTAGATCTCCGTCCATGACGGACAGCGTGGGCACGATGCCGCCTGCTTTGGACCACGCCTTTTCCATGCTGGACACGGTGTCCACGAACTGGTGGATGGCGGTGACTTCTGGGTTGGTCATGCTTCCACCTCATCTTCGTAGCAGATGGCCAGGGCCTCGTTGGCCTCTTCCTCGGTTTCGTAGGGGCCTGTCCAGTCAGTGCAGTCCAGGTAGCCGGGGGCGCTCAACCGGAAATACCAGCCCGGCTCGCTTACCCCACAGTTGTCCAGTTCGTCAAAGAAGATTTGCTGGACGTCTGGTTGCATGAAATGCTGAGCCAGCACATGGATGATCTTGTCAACTTCGGACTTTAGCATGAGAGCTCCTTGAGATGGGCGGGGATAGCGGCCCGCGCTTCGGCTAGGGTGTTGAAGTCGTAGCTTATGGGCTCGTAGGGATTGCTGCAGGGGACGCACTCCAGGGCCAGATACCACTTGCCCTCCACGGTGCGGTTTGGGACGATCGTAAGACGGTGCCCGCAGGCCCCGGTGAGGGCTGGCTTGTAGGATAGGGGGATGAGGGCCATTGGTTGCTCCTTTGGCGGCAGGGTGCCGCACCTACAGCATACGGCACGAGCGGTATGGACGCCAGTCAAACCTTGCTCAAATTACCACAGCTCGGGATACTTGGCCTTGTCGATGTCGTTCAGGCGGGCGCACTCCACGCCCATGGCGCAGTGTTCGTCGAAGGCTTCCTGCGACAACGTGGTTCCGTCTCCCAGGTGCTTGGTGGCCCACTGTTCCCACAGGACCTGCTTCACCATGACCAGCCCGATGCTGCCGTAGTGTCGTGCCCCATTGTTCGGGTTGTAGGGCTTGCCATCGGCCCCAATTTCGTAAGCAAAGTCCACGTAACCACGACGTGCCATAAAACCTCCTAGGCGGGCTACCGCCATGCCCTAGTATGGGGTATGGACAGTAGGCCCGCCAGTCAAACCTTGCTCAAACTTTGGGGATCTGGAACCGCGCCGGACGACTACGACTATAGAGACTTTCAGCCAAATCAATCCACATGGCCAGACCCACGCGCTTGGAGGCCCAGTCGTTGTAAGCCTGAGTCCCGCGCTTGGGCTCATGGAGCAGGTGTTCCTTGAGCTCTTCCTTGAGCTGCCACAGGGGCCGAGGAAGCCGAAGGCTGGTGCCCTCCAGGGCAAGGGGGTCTTGGTCGCTCACGCCGCATACTCCATGGCCAGTTCCCACAGGCGCTCATTGACGCCGATGCCGCTGCTAAGCCCGGTGATGGGCTGCATCCGGCGGATGACACCGCTTTCCAGCACCCCGATCTGCCCGCCGCGCATGATGTTCTCCTGCACCACGTTGAACAGGGTCCAGAGATCTTCGGCCTGATCCTGTTCGCGCCGCACGTAGAGGATGTCGCGGGGCTCCAGGGGCTTCTTTTCCCCGTAGCGCACGGCGATGGCGCGGGCGGCGAAGTCCTGCCGCTGCATTTCGTTCACGTGCGTCTGTTTCAGCTTGCTGACCAGCGCTCCGAGCTCCGGCAGCTTTCGGGCGACTTCCAGGCTGGCCTGGATGATGTCGCTTAGGGAACCTTTGTGGTTCAGGCGAAGGCCGGGGAAGGCCGTTTCGCAGACCACCATTCCGTTGCCGCAGACGAGGCGGAACACCCCGCCCCCGAAACGGTAGGAACGGCTGGTGTCGTGGCTCTGGTCCAGCAGCAGTTCTGCGATGCTGTCGCCCACGTGGATCTGGTTGTCCGGGTCAACGGGGCGGAAGCGCAGCATGTGACGCTGGTAGCCCATGCGATCCACGGACTTGCTCTTGGTCTGGACGGCGCTGTTCACCACCCAGCCTTCGTCAGCCAACGCCGACACGATGTCCGTGGTGGGGATGAACAGATACTTGCTGGATGCGCGAGGGCTGGCGTGGGTCGCCAGGGCCGCTTCGGGCAGGGTGATGAGCGCGTTGCTCATGAAGGCCTCCTAAGCCTTGATCATTGCGTTGAGAGAGATCTTGAGCGGCTGGCCGTTGACCACCACGTCGGTGGTTTCCGAGGCGCTCGCGACCAGAAGGGTCTTGCCCGTTCCCGACGGGCGCGGGTTGGTCGTGTTGCACGGCACCTTAATGGTGAGGATGCCGTCCTTGATGCTTGCGGTGATGGCCATGATTGCCTCCTTGGGCGGTTGGCTGCTACAAGGTAAGCATGCGCCTGGACGCTTATTCACGCAAGGGGTTTGTTTGTCAAACTTTGCGTCTGGTCGAAAGTGTAGAGCGCATAGTTGTTCCAGGTCCACCCGTGGGGTCGGGCTCGGCAGACTACCTGCCGCCCGAGGAGTCGCCACTCCTTGTAAGTCTTGTATCGTGCTCCTGCGTCATACATCGGACAACTCCTCAATGAATACGATGTTGTCGTCCTTCTGCAGCATAGACTGTAAGGACCGGGCCTGCCAGTCATAAGCCACCTGCACCTTCGTGCCACGCTGACGGACCTCTTGGTCTGACAGCTTGTAGCCGAGGTTATTTTCTGCGAAGAGCACAATGCTCCGTGGGGTGTAGGCTACGACCCAGGTCATAGGCCCCACCGAGTTTTCGCCCACGAGTCATCTATGGCTTTCTGGGCCAGCGGCTCCAGTTCTTTGAGTTTGTGGTGCAGTCTGAATATGATCTCTATGAGCTGCCCCTTGGTCAGCCCTTTGAGGTATTTCTTGTCGGCATCGATATCCGCAGCGATCTTGCTCATGCCTGCTTCCCCTTCAGTTCCTCTGGCACCAGCGCCCATCGCTGCTTGGTGCGAAGCCTGAGCTCCTTGCGGATGGCCTGTAGCTCCACGGCGCGGCTGAGCAGTTCGTCCTGAGGCATGGCCTTGTGGGTGACGGCATAGTCGTGCCGACGCTTTAGGCGCAGCAGGTCGCCAGTTGACATGGCCTGGAGCTGGGTGGTTGACTTGGCGCGTGACATGGTGGCTCCTAGTAGTCGCTGTCTTCGGAAAGGTGGCCGAGGTAGGGTT
>Ga0214165_1000823_pt1 | contig 19410 bp, 27 predicted proteins | sample TroBogypolimnion_34_FD_153004 | JGI IMG/M metagenome (GOLD analysis project Ga0214165, IMG submission 153004) | Freshwater microbial communities from Trout Bog Lake, WI - Practice 03JUN2009 hypolimnion v3 | ecosystem: Environmental > Aquatic > Freshwater > Lake > Hypolimnion/Profundal zone ... | reverse complement strand
ACGCAATACGCGCCAACATTGTTGAATATACTCAAATGGACGAGCAATCTCGTTTATCTTGGGTTCGAGACTTTGTAGGTGCTGTATGATTGATGAAAGCCATTTGCCGGTGAGTGAACAAAGTCTAGTCTACCGTCTGCGTAAACGGGCGGAGATTAGACGCAACATTCAAGATAGAAAAAGTGTGCAGGAAGGTCGAGCTGACCGTATTGCTGACCTGCTGGAAGAAGCAGCCAACGAGATTGAACGCCTGCAGAAAACACTTTAACCAAACTGCTAGACAAACAATCATAAGTACAGTATAATAACACATTAAACAATGCGTCTGTGATGTAATCGGTAGCCATGCGAGTCTTAGAAGCTCGTGCCGCAAGGCGTGTCAGTTCGAATCTGACCAGACGCACCAATATGCCCTGAGGTCTTAACAGTCCCGGGGCACCAAACAACAATTTTCAACAACTCCTTGAAGGAATGACATGCAGTACAATAGCCGTGGTACAACAATTGACACAGAAAAATGTGTTGAAAATATTGGCAGCAACCGCTACCTAATGGTTATCGTGGCCAGCCTACGTGCTCGTGAAATTGCAGTACAGAATCGACACAGCGAACGATTTGAACACTGGCATACCCCTGTTACTGCCTTACTGGAAATCCAAGAGGGCAAATTGGACACCAGCAGTCTCAAACGTCTTAAATAAAAATACTGCGGGATTAACTCAGGGGTAGAGTGTCAGCCTTCCAAGCTGTTCGTCAGCGGTTCGAATCCGCTATCCCGCTCCAATATTATGACAGAAGAAAAGAAATCTCGTAATCCCTTTATCAATGCGGCCAACGCTGCCAAAGCAGCAGCCGCTAACCCTCGTGTACCAGCCAGCACTTCAGCACGGGTACAGCAAGCCAAGTTCAAGACTCAGGTTAGTCAAAACAAACCTACAGGACGAAAAACTGGTCGAGGCGGTTAATGACTTGGCCTTTGTTTAAACCCCCAAAAGAAAATACCGGTTGGACTTGGCATGAGCACATCTTCACTGACCAAGAACTTGATCGTATTGTTGAACTTGGCCTCGAAGCAGGCATGGCAGATGCCACAGTGGGAGTGGGCAATGTGGACAGTTATCGTGCCAGCAGCATCAGTTGGTTATCCACTGACGATCCCGAACACGATTGGATCTATGCCACACTTGAGCCAGTGATCCGCAAAATAAACGAAGAATACTTTAACTTTGATTTGACACACATCCTGCCCCTACAGTTCACAACCTATAACGAATCCAACACAGGCCACTACAAGCCGCACATGGATTTGGGACGGAGCCAACCCGCCCGTAAGCTGAGTTTTAGTTTACAACTGAGCGATCCCGAGTCATACCAAGGGGGCATATTGCAATTCCCTTACAATAAAACAGATCCTGAACCGGCACCACGTGCCCGTGGCAAGATTATTTTCTTCCCCAGCTATATGCTACACGAGGTCACTCCAGTTACACAGGGTACACGCCACAGCCTAGTGGGATGGATAGCAGGGCCTTTATTCCGATGAAACCTAAATTTCAACAATTATACATGGACTGGGCACACCGTGCCGCAGAATTAAGTTATGCACGTAGACTCAAAGTTGGGGCAGTGGTTGTCAAAGACGATACAGTTATTAGTTACGGCTACAACGGCATGCCTGCAGGCTGGGACAACAACTGCGAATTCGAATTCACCGACCCGCAGACACGAATAACAGAACTGCTAACCAGGGCCGAGGTCTTACATGCCGAATCAAATGCTATTGCAAAATTGGCGAAGTCTAACAACAGTGGTCTTGGCGCAGACCTATTTGTTACTCACAGTCCCTGCATCCAATGTGCAAAACTTATCTATCAGTCAGGTATTGCTCGTGTATATTACGGTGCAAACTATCGTGATGATGCTGGTATCCAATTCCTCAAGCAAAGTGGAATAGAAGTTAAGCAGCTAACGAACAACTAGTATAAATACTAATGTAGCCAAAAGGCTTGATTTCAATCTACGCATGAGCGTAAACTTGTGAGTTACAACACACTATCTTTATAACAAGGAGTTAAAATGAAGAAGGTATTAATGGCTGTCATTACGGCAGCAATCGCACTAACAGCATCTGCTGATGTTAGTGTTTTTGGTACAATGGATGCTGGTTATTCTAGCAGCAAAGCACCAGGCGCAGCAACCGCAACTACTAGTTTTACTAGTGGTGGCATGACAACCAGTTTTATTGGTTTCAAAGGCGCAGAAGATTTGGGCAACGGCAACAAGGCCGTGTTTGAATTGAGCAGCTTCTTGAACGACAGCAATGGTGCTGTCCAAGGTGGTACAACTGTCAACACATTTGCACGTTCAGCATACGCTGGATTGCAAGGAAACTTTGGTGAAGTAACAATGGGTCGTCAAGCAAACCCAAGTTTCTTGCCAGTTATCTTGTTTAACGCTTATGGCGATTCAGGTGCTTATGGTCCTTTGTGGCACGCCACTTACTTCGGTAACACTGGCAATGCACAAACTCAGTTGTATAACGATACAGCATGGGATAACAGCGTAAAATACACAACACCAAGCATTGGTGGTGCAACAGTTAGCTTGCAAAACAGCAAAGGCACAGGCGCACAAAACTTTGGCGGTAACGCAATGTACTTCAAAGGTGACTTGGGCTTGACAGCATTCTGGCAAAAGACAGGTGTTAACAGTTCTGGTTCATTCCAAACTGATATCTACACAGCTAACCCAGGTACACAATCTACAGAGCGTGGTCTAGGTGCTAGTTACGATTTGCACTTGGCTAAATTGTTTGCTACCTACACAGAAGGTAAAGACAAAGCATTGAACATGGATGGCAAGACAACTCAAGTGTCTGCATTGGTTCCAGTTGGTCCAGGCAACGTAATGGCAGAAGTAGCCCATACACGTTATGATGCTGGTACTATCACTACATACGACGAGTATGCAGTTGGCTATGACTACAACTTGAGCAAGAAAACAGACGTTTACGCTACAGTTGGTCGCACCTATGTTACAGCATTGACTGCTGGTCAAACATTGGGCTTGGGACTACGTGTACGTTTCTAAGATCAACGTTAGATGTTGAAACACTTGGCCTAACTATAGTACCGGGCCAAGACGAAACAAATATATTGAGTATAGTAAATTAGAAGAACAGAAAAGCCCACTTAGGTGGGCTTCTTCTTGACTTGAATATCTGTACATGCTATAATAAGACTTAACAACTTCTAGGAAACTTATGTTTGAATCAATCGAAATCCGCAAAGCAGCCAATGGTTTTATTCTTATTGTCAACAGCGAAGATGACAGCAAAGAGTATGTGTACGATACAGAACGCAAACTCATGCGGGCACTGAAGAGCCAACTTGGTGAGAAGATTACAGCCGACGACCAAGATTGATCTGCTAAATATTGGTATGACAGATACTACTCAACTCAGCTGGTGGGATTATGCTGATCTCTTCCGCACATATAAAGGCACACATAAAATATTTTTTGAAACTGGTACACATCAAGGTGACAGTGTCAGAGACGCAATTCGTCTAGGATACGAAAAGATCATCAGTGTAGAAATCTTACCCGAACTGCAATCAGTCAATCAAGAGTATTTTAAAGACTATCCGCAAGTACATCTATACACAGGTGACAGCAATCAGTTGATAACAGAAATGCTGACACTGGTAGACAGTCCTGCACTATTCTGGTTAGATGGACATTTTGAACATGGCATGCCAGTCTGGGCCGAACTAGAGGCTTTAAAGGCTCACCCAATTAAAACCCATACTATCATCATTGATGACATTGGGCTTCTGTACCCCAATGATCAAGATCAATTAAAACAAAAGATTCTTGAGATCAATCCCAACTACCAGTTTGTGATAAAAAATCAAGTGGCCTGTAACTATATGGAACAGCCAGGAGCTTGGCATAATGATTCGCCCTGGCATCTTGTAGCCTACTTGACTTGAGGCGGTAATAGGTCCTGTGCCTGCACACTGGCACCACTAATAATAAAACTCTTATACTTCTCAGGATTGTTTACAACAGTTGCCGGGAAGTATTCATTTAGCGCCACAGGAGTGAAACGATATCCCTCGTGATGATAAATGCCATCACCGTTGGCAATACTACGATCAACATCCAATTGATTCACAATCTCAGGAGTATTGGTTTCAGTATGTGCAAAACTTTGAATTTTGGTACGTGCAAAATCTGTGTGCCCCAAATAGGTAAAATGCCAACCAGCATGTTCTATCATGTGTACACCATCTGCTCGATGTGCATGTGGGAAATTCTGTAGGCTAAAACGTTGACGGCGCAATTGGTCCGCTGGCACCATGAACTGCTTGCGTACAGCCACACCCCAAGTATTGTAAAAGTCAGCAGTGGTCAACATATAGTTGAATTTGAAGTTGAACAGGGGCATACGCAAACCCCAAAGCTGAATATCATGATCCTGACGCATGGCATCCATGACCTCGGGACGAACCAATTCATCTAGGTCAGTTACCACAATGATATCATCAGGTCCAGCGTCAACAATGCCTCTGTTGATACAGTCACGTTGGAAGATGTCATTGACCCAAGCATCCTTGCTGTGCGGCATGTCCTCAACTTTGACATGTATGATCTTGTCCAAGTATTTGGCATAACGTTGTCGGTTTTCCTCGAAGTAAAATGGTTTGGGTAGGTCTGTGTAGGTAGTATCGGCTTCGACCAGCACAAAATGATCAACATGATCGTAGAGCTCCTCTAGTCTAATCTCAAGTAGGTCGAGTTCGTTGTAAAATGGAAAACAGTCGTAGATTTTCATATAAATTTAATTGAATGGGGTTGTATATTGTGCTAATCAGTAGTATACTACATTGACACATATTTGCATACACATATTTAATCAGATTAAATACTAACACAGATTTTCAAGGACTACCATGCACGCCGTTGCTTCAATAAACTTACCTAACTACCAAGACCTAGCCGACCTAACTGATATCACTAAACGTGAATACTGCGAACGCTATGGTTATCAATTTCACGTGCTCAAAGAACAAAAGTACAGTGAATGTATGGGTTTTAACAAGATTGGCTATGTGCTAGACTTGTTTGAACAACATCCTGAAATAGACTGGTTGCTATTTACAGAGTGTGATGCTACAATTACTAACTTGACCATTTCAATTAATGACAAGATCGACAACGATTATCACTTTATTATTCCTGTTGATCGACTAAACATCAATGCTGGTAACTTCCTGGCACGTAACAGTGAAGCGGGTCGTGCTTATTTAAAAATGATCATGGATCACGAGCCTGAATATAAAACAGTCGAATGGGCAGAACAACAGGTCATTATTGATACCATTGAAGAGTATACAGACATTGTCAGCATTGTGCCACAAAAATACATGAACAGCTATATTCAAGAGCCCTATGACTATTGCGATGTACGCCGAGACATTCTGGGCAACAGTGGAGAATGGACCTTGGGCGATTGGATTGTGCATTGGCCAGGACTACACAAGCCCTTGCGTTTGGATCAAGCCACACGAATGCTGAAACAGATAGTAAGATGAGAATTTACATAACAGGTGCAACAGGATTCTTGGGACAGAGTCTGCAAGAATCCTTCCGAGGACATACAATATTTTGCCACAAGCGTGGCGATAACATTTCTAGTGATCTAAACATTTTTGAACCTGAACTGATACTACATTGTGCAGGAGAAATCTACAATGCCGATCTAATGTTTGATACCAACATCGGTATGACGCACAGCATACTGGAATGGCTACGTCTGCATCCCTACACACGCATGATCTATATTGGATCTAGCAGTGAGTACGGTATACTAGATCGTGCCGCCAACGAAACTGATCGTATCAATCCTGTGGACATCTATCAAGCCACCAAAGGCGCCGCCAGTTTGCTGTGTCAAGGCTATGCTAGACAGTATGGGCTGCATACCTGTGTTGCTCGTATCTACAGTGGTTATGGAGCATACGAGCGTGAGCGTAGACTATTCCCAACTCTGTATCGTGCCTTTTACTGTAACGAGCCCATGACATTGCGTGATGGTGTACACGACTTTATCTACATCGCAGACTTTGTTCGTGGCATTGGACTATTATTGGAACGTGAATGGCCTGCAGGAGAGATTGTAAACTTTGGGTCAGGTACACAGTATACCAACCTAGAAGTACTGCAAGCATGGCGCCGGGTAACAGGAATTGATGCCCCCGTTACCTATGTTGAAGGTTTTAGTAAAGCATTTGAAAGTAAAGTTTGGCGTTGCGATCCTACTTACGCACGTACACAGTACAAGTTCCAAACCGAATACAGCCTAGACGAGGGCATAAGAGATTTTATCGAGAAAAAACATGAACTCACTAACCAGAAGAATCATTGATATTACATATCAAGAAAAGATGAGCCATTTGAGCAGTGTGCTCAGTGCAGCGCCTATCATTGAAGAAATCTACGCAAAGAAGGCGGATGACGAAGTGTTTGTACTCAGCAACGGACACGCAGGACTTGCACTCTATTGTATGCTAGAAGAAAAGTATGGCATTGATCCAGTGGCACTACTGCACAAACACGGTATTCATCCCAACAGAGACTTGCCCAATCATCTGCATGTCAGTACAGGCAGTTTAGGATCAGGCCTGCCCATTGCTGTGGGACACGCACTGGCTCAACCCAACAAGACAGTCTACTGTATGATCTCAGATGGCGAATGTGCCGAAGGATCAATTTGGGAAGCACTACGTTTCATCAATGACTATCCTGTGGACAACATTGAAGTTTATGCCAATATCAATGGTATGGGTGCATACGACATGATTGACAGTGACTTGCTGACACGACGTCTACAGTCTTTCTTGCCACGCATCAATATTCGCGTCAGCAAGCCAACTGACTTTAGTTTTGCAAAAGGATTGCAAACACACTACCATGTTCTAAATGACTTTGACTATGCGAGCCTAAAATGAGAAATACCTTTGCAAGACTACTTGATGAAGAAATGTTCAAAAATCCCCGAGTGCGGTTGGTAACTGCTGACTTGGGCTATGGCATTCTAGACAACATCCGTAAACACCACGGAGAATACAGCTACAATGTGGGTGCCGCCGAACAGTTAATGTTGGGAGTTGGTATTGGCATGGCGCACGAAGGACTAACTCCTGTCTGCTACTCAATGAGCAGTTTTGTGCTATATCGTCCCTTTGAGTTTATCCGTAACTATTTGAATCACGAAGGTACTAATGTAAAATTAGTAGGTTCAGGTCGTGGTCAAGATTACGAGCACGATGGTATTAGCCATTGGGCACACGACGACGAGGCTGTATTGGCCAGCGTACCCAATGTCAAAATCTACAAGCCCGAGACCGTAGATGATCTGATAGCCATATTCCCTGACTTTATCAACACACCTGGCCCTGCCTACTTAAACTTGAAAAGAAAACGATGAAAGAAATACTAGATCTAGTAAAACAATATATCGATGATAAACAGGCAAATAAGACCTGGACTGCTGGCAAGGACTTTGTTAACTATGCAGGCGCACACTATGACAGCGCAGAATTTGTAGCAGGTGTTGAATCATTGCTCAAGGGCTGGCTGGTCATGGGCGATGCAGGACTCAAGTTTGAACGTGAGTTTCCTCGACAGTTTGGCAAGGACCGTGGCATTGTTACCAACAGCGGCAGTTCAAGCAACCTGTTGATGATGAGCGCACTGACTAGCAAACGTGGCCACAACTTGCCCCGAGGCACCAAAGTACTCATGCCCATTGCAGGCTTTCCTACTACACTGAATCCCACACTACAGGTTGGATTTACTCCAGTGTTTGTTGACATTGAACTAGACACCTTGAACTTGGATCTTGATCAAGTTGAAGCAGTACTGAAACAACAGCCCGATATTCGTGTAATCACATTTGCACACGTACTGGGCAACCCTCCTGTAATGGATCGACTCATGCAGTTGGTCGAGCGTTACAATCTAATCCTGTTGGAAGATTGCTGTGACGCATTGGGTAGTACATATAATGGCAAACCCTTGGGCAGCTTTGGACTCATGGCCTCGTGCAGTTTCTATCCAGCACACCACATGACCATGGGCGAAGGTGGTTATGTTGCTACAGACGACATTGAAACAGACATTATCCTACGCAGTTTCCGTGAATGGGGTCGTGGTTGCTACTGTGTCGGGCCCGAAGCCAACAAATTGAAATGCGGCACCTGCGGCAAACGGTTCAACAACTGGATCCCAACACTACCAGATGAAGTCTTCGATCACAAGTACGTATATGATGAGATTGGTTACAACTTAAAACCAATCGAACTACAATGTGCCATGGGACTAGAGCAGCTCAAGAAACTGCCCGAGATCCATGCACTACGCAGACGCAACTACGCTCTTTTATTTGCCATTTACGAAAAGTACGAAGACTTCTTCCACTTGCCTAGAGCACAGGATAAAAGCGATCCCAGTTGGTTTGCTTTCCCAATTACCATCCGTAAAGACGCTCCATTCAAGCGCACTGACTTGGTTGATTACTTGGAAGAAAAACTGATCCAGACTCGTCCTTACTTTGCAGGCAACATCATGTTGCAGCCTGCTTACAGTCACTTGATGGATCCTAATTTGGCCAAGAACAATTTCCCCAACGCAACACACGCAATGACACATACCTACTTCCATGGTACCAGCCCTGTTATCACCCCAGAACAGATTGCCTACATTGGCGAGCAGGTTGACAGCTTCATGAGTTTATTTGTATAATAGGAGTACTATGAAAAAAGCATTAATTATTACCCACACTGGATTCCAAGATCACGAGTTAGTTTATCCCTACTATCGTTTACTTGGTGCAGGATTTGAAACACACATTGTTGCAGACAAAAAAGACGAACAGGGCCGTTGTTATGGTATTTTTGGATTAAACATGCCATGCCACATCACCTTAAAAGACTTTACCGCCAACCTGGCTCATTACCAATCTGAATATGATGTTGTTGTACTACCCGGCGGTGTCAAGGCATTGGAAAAACTACGATTGAACAAAGAGGTATTGTCATTCATCAACGAGTGGGACGCACTGGGCAAACTTATCATCAGCACATGCCATGGCGCACAATTATTGATCAGCGCAAAGGTTGTTAAAGGTCGCAACATCAGCGGATACTACAGTTTAGAAGACGATGTCAATAATGCAGGTGCCACCTATGTCAATGCTCCATGTGTAATTGATAAAAACATCATCTCTAGCCCACATTACGACCACATGGGCATTTGGATGGAAGAAGCGATTAAATTGTACTATCAAATCAATGGATCACAAGATAGTCAATAAACCGTGGGGCTATGAATACATAGCCTACCAAAATGATCATGTGGCACTCAAGGTGTTGCATGTCAAACACGGTGAACGCACTAGCCTGCACTGCCATCCTTCTAAAAGTACAGGATTGGTTCTTGTAGAAGGAGAGGCGGTTATATCTTTTATTGCGGATCAGACCAAGTTAACTGCGCCAGCAAAGAAAATGATTCGTAGAGGGTTGTTTCACCAAACACATGCCATTAGCAAATCTGGCATCATTATGTTGGAAATTGAAACACCAATTGATCAAGATGACTTGGTTAGGCTCCGAGACGATTACGGTAGACAGGCCGAGGGATACGAGACTAGTCAAGTGCTCAAGGACAGTGACTGTTTAACCATTGTTGCACCAGATGCTGGCAGTAATCATTATTCATTGGGAACTAGTCAACTTGAAATTTGTCGCCCTACGGACTTTGATAATCTCAATAATAGCGATTTGGTCATGTTCTTGCAAGGCGGACTAATTAAAACAGTCAACGGACGAACACATTTAGTAACACAGCCCGGAGACGTAGGCGAAGTACAAATAGTAAACCAAGTTGCAAAAGAAATGGATGGATTTGCTGATGATACAATTGTACTTTATATAAGATGATAAAACTTTTTCCGCCAGGCTTTGATGCCGATGAAAATAATTTAAGTATTGACTTTGATGGAGTGATACATTCTTACCATTTGGGTTATCATGATGGAACAGTTTACGGATATCCTTTACCGGGAAGTTTAGAAGCAGTCAGAGAACTCAGTAAACAATATCGTATTGTGATTTTTACTGCAAAAGCCAAACCTAGTAGGCCGTTGGTAAATGGAAAAACAGGCACAGAGCTTGTTTGGGCTTGGTTGGAGCAATACGGCATCGCTGACTGTGTTGCCGAAGTTACAAGTGAAAAGCCGCGCAGTTTTTTGTACATAGACGACAACGGATATCGTTTTGAAAACTGGGCAGACACATTGACATACGTTAGAGAAAATCATGATAAAAGTAAGTGATTACATTATACAATACCTAGAGCAAAAGGGTGTGGATACTGCATTCTGCATCACCGGTGGCGCATCAGCACACCTACTTGAAAGTACTAGAACCAGTAATCTTCGAGTGGTACACAACTATAATGAACAGGCATGTGCAATGGCCGCAGATGGCTATGCTCGCATTGCCAAAAAACCAGCACTGGTACTGGTCACCAATGGCCCTGGATCAAGTAACACTTTGACCGGAGTGCTGGGTGCTTGGCAAGACAGTTTGCCCATGATTATTATCAGTGGACAAGTGCCTAGGAATCAAACCATGTCCGCGGAACCTTTGGCACTAAGGCAATTGGGATTACAAGAAGCCGACATCGTCAGCATGGCAAAACATTGTACAAATCGTGCTGTACAATTACACGATGCGGACCGGATAAAATACGAGTTGGATCTTGCGTGGCGCGAAGCCACAACAGGAAGAATGGGACCAGTTTGGTTAGATATACCAATTGATCTACAGGCATTGATGATTGACCCAGACGCTCAATTGAGTTACCATCCCGACGTGGGCAATGAGGTCAAGATCAATGACGCAATTCTATCAGCAATTAAATCAGCCAAACGACCTTTGATCATTGCAGGCAATGGCATACACTTGGCCAATGCAGAACATGAGTTTTTGTCCTTGGTCAATAAGATGCAAATTCCAGTGATATGCACATGGAACGCCACAGACCTGTTTGACTACAATGATCCTTTGTACATCGGTAACTTTGGTCTCCTTGGAGAACGTGCCGCAAACTTTGCAGTACAACGTGCCGATTTGTTATTGGTGTTGGGCTCTAGGCTCAGCATTCCTTGCATTGGATACAACAGCAAAGACTTCGCTCCAAACGCAGTTAAGATCATGGTCGACATTGATGCAAACGAAATAAACAAACATACTGTTAAAGTTGACCACTCCCATGTCGGGGACCTACTAGACTTTATCAATGACTTTACAACAACGTGCCCCACTGTAGATGTATCTGATTGGCATACTACACTACTGGATTGGAAAAACCGATTCCAGGTGTTCAACGAAGATCACATGCGGCAGGATGGATTTATCAACAGTTTTGATTTTATGAAACATTTTGGTGAGTGTTTGCATCCGGATGATGTTGTTGTGACCGATATGGGCACAAGTTTTACCTGCACCATGCAAAGTCTACGTAACACTGGAAAAAATAGATTATTTACAAGCAGTGCATTATGCAGCATGGGATTTGGTATGCCAGGTGCAATCGGCGCTTACATGGCCAACACTGGCAATCGTGTGATTTGTATGGCAGGCGACGGCGGCGTACAGATGAACATACAAGAACTCCAGACTATTGCACAGTACAATATGCCTATTAAAATTATTGTTCTAAACAATGATGGTTACTTGGCCATTAGCCTGATGCAAGATAATTTGTTTAATAAACAACACTTTGGAGCAGACAGCTCAAGTGGTGTTGGTAGTCCCGACTTTATTAAACTTGCAGATGCCTATGGAATCCCGGGGCATCGGTTGACCACGCTCGACGATGTCGAACAACAACTAGCATCTCTACTAGAGCAAGATGGGCCAGCAGTAATTGAAATTAACATGGTGCGTAATCAATTATTAATACCACGTGTACAAAGTCGACGAGACAGCGAAGGACGCATCGTTAGCGGATCATTGGATGTAATGTTTCCGTTTTTAACAGATTCTGAAATAGAATCTACAAAATTATTTTAAGGGATAACATGGCAGTTTATGATTGTTCACCGTTTTTTAATGAAAACGATATTTACGAAGTACATTTAAAAGAACATTGGGATTTTGTTGACAAGTTTATTGTTGTCGAAGCCGGCGAAACACATACCGGTATAAAAAAACCGTTGAACTTTGACCATGAGCGTTTCAAGCCCTATGCCAGCAAAATTGAGTACAGAAGTTTTGATACGTTTGATAAGGCCCTGGCGGCTAACCCCGAATATTATGACAGCATCTCTGCAAGCCTTCATGACATGAAGCCCGAATGGATTCGAGATAGTTTTCAAGCCAACTACTTGTTCAAGGTGTTAAAAGATATCGGAGCTCAGGACGAGGACCTTGTAATTACAACCCCACCAGATGAGATAATTAGAAAAGAAGCGTTTTACGAAGCAGTCAAGAGATTTGAAAATCCCCTTGAAGTATTTGATAAAACCGATAAATCTGGCCGTGTGTCTGTTAAAGGAATTCGCCCGGTGTTTAGTTTTGCTCTTCGAATGTATGTGTACAAGTTTAATCTGTTGGTAAGCGAACAAGAAGTACAGCCTATTATTACACAATACGGCAACCATAAAAAAATATTTCCTAGCCTATGTAGAACTCTTGATCTGGTAACACATGCGCCAATTGACAACGGTGGTTGGCATTTTAGTTATCACGACAATACCGATGGAGAACGTGTCCTGGCAAAAATGAAAAGTTGGGCACATGCCACAGATCCGGGCAAGGGCCTAAATGGCGCAAGACGCATGGATGCTGCAACCCCAACAGAAGCAATACAGATATTGGTCAACGAGTTTGGCATGAAAATTGTGCCTGTCGAACGCGGCACACATCCTGATTACATCGTTGACAATCAAGACAAGTTTGCAGACTATATTTTTAAAGAATAACATGAGAATAGCAGTATTAGGTGCCCGCGGCACAGTGGGCGGATTTCTTTACAACGCACTTCGAGATCGTTACACAGTGACCGGTATCACACGTAACGAGTTGGACTTGACCGATGCTAAGGCAGTGCATGACTACTTCGGCGAAAACGCATTTGATGTTGTATTCAATGCCGCAATCAATCCCGACAGCAGAGTCATTGCCGATGTAAAAGTTGCACAAGATAACTTCACTCTGTTCACCAATTTGTATGAGGTACGTAACATGTTTGGGCGTGTGGTACACTTTGCAAGTGGAGCAGAGTTTGATCAGCGCAAGCCCATTACCAATGCTCGCGAAGAGGACTTGTTCCGTATCATGCCCAGTGATGCTTACGGTATGAGTAAAAATGTAACCAGCCGCATTGCTTATACCACAGACAATTGGTACACCTTGCGTTTGTTTGGCGTGTTCCACCCCACGGAATTGCCAAGACGCCTGTTGCCTAGGATATTATCTAACCAGCCAGTGACCATAACAGATAAGTACTTTGACTATTTGAACTTGGAAGATCTATTACCCATTGCAGAAGCCTACATCAATGATACTCCGGTATTCAAAGACATGAATGTAGTGTACCCTGACAAGATGTTGCTCAGTGAGTTCGTAAAACGTTTTTGCGGCTATCATCAACTCGATGGCAACAACATCACATATGGTGACTTCAGCGAGCTGAGTTATACTGGTAATGGCGACAAATGGCAAAGTTTATATATGCCGGTTCAGGGCATTGACAAGGGAATGATAAAATATAAATGAAAAAAATTGTATACGTAACAGGATGCCTGGGCTTCATTGGCTCGGCAGTGACACGGCATTGTTTGGCCCGTGGATGGTATGTGATTGGTGTAGACAAAGGCACCTATGCCAGTAACTGGAACTTCTTAGATGAGTTTAAACAGCACCCTAACTTTAAATTTGTACATGACGACATCAACAACTTAGATAGATTGTTGGACTGTGACTATGTGATCAATACTGCCGCAGAAACACATGTGGACAACAGTATCGAAAGCAGTGATGTTTTCCTGCAAAGCAACATCAATGGTGTACACAACCTATTGAAACTGATTGCACAACGACAGGGATTTAGAATGCCCACGTTGTTGCACTTCAGCACCGATGAAGTGTATGGCGACATTGTTGAAGGGGCACACACCGAACAGGACCTGTTGAAACCCAGTAATCCCTACAGTGCCACAAAGGCTGCTGCAGACATGTTGATCTTGGCTTGGGCACGTACACACGACATCCCCTATGTCATTGTTCGCCCCACAAACAATTATGGCATTGGGCAGTATGTTGAAAAACTAATACCCAAAGCAGTCAAGTACTTGAGCATTGGTCGCCAAGTTGACTTGCACCAAAATGGAACTCCGGTGCGTACTTGGTTGCACGTTGATGATACTGCTCGTGCGGTATTGGCCATTGTTGATGCCGGAGTCAAAAATGACATCTTTAACATTTCGGGCAACAGCGAGTTGCAAAATCGCGTGGTTATTAGTAAAATAGTAGACCTTGTACACAACACCACAGACATTGAACCCTATTTGCGTTATATGAATCGTCCTGGGCAAGACGTTCGCTATGCCATTGATGACAGCAAACTAAAAGCATTAGGCTGGACACCACAGGCTAACTTTGATCAAGAGCTGGCCAAAATCACAAACTACTACACAGAAAACTTTGTATGGTAATGAATATTGTAATTCCCATGGCAGGCCTGGGTAGTCGCTTTGCTAAGATTGGCATTGCTGAACCCAAGCCCCTGATCGAAGTGCTAGGCAAGACCTTGATCGAACACAGTGTTGACAGTTTCAACGTACCAGGACGTTTTATCTTTATCACTAGAGAATTTGACGATCCCGAATACAACACCCGTCTGTCGGCCTTGTTGAAACAGTTGCGTCCCGAAAGCATTGAAATTTGCATAAAGACTGTGACTAGTGGTGCAACAGAGTCTGTATTGTTGGCCAGTGAATATATCGACAATAGTGATCCGCTGGTCGTTTACAACTGTGATCAACTTATCAATTGGGATGCCGCAGAGTTTGTAAAATGGATTGAACAAAAAGATCCAGAAGGCGCTCTTGTTCTCTACAACAGTACAGATCCAAAGAATAGCTTTGCACAAATTGATTCAGGGCGCATTATACGACTGGTAGAAAAACAAGCAATCAGCAATCATGCCTTGATCGGATTTCACTACTGGAAACATGGCAGTGACTTTGTAGCGAGTTCTCATAAACTAATGGAGAACTTCCGAGTCACTGGTCAGCCAGAGTGTTATGTCAGTGAAACATATAACTACTTGAAACCTGGGTCAAAAATCCTACCTTACCATATCGCTGACCATGTCTACGTGCCCTTAGGTACTCCCGAAGATGTTGCACGTTATGTGGGCAAAGTGAAAGAATTTCGTACTGCCAAGCCAAAAACATTGTTTATTGACATAGATGGTACTATACTTAAGCATCAGCACACTATCAGTGAAGTCTACAGCAATGATGCTGTGGCCTTGCCAGGAGTTGTTGCAAAGCTGAACGAGTGGGACAGCCAAGGACATACTATTGTGTTGGTAACTGCTCGCAAGGAAAGCACTCGTGAGATCACAGAACAACAACTTAGAAAGTTTGGTATTGCCTGGGACCAATTGGTCATGGGACTTGGTGGTGGCACACGCATACTGATAAACGACAAACTGTCTAAGACAGATTTGGATCGTGCTGTAGGAGTTAACGTGGTAACTGATCAAGGCTTTGGCACAGTCAGTTGGGAAGATTACGATCTATGAAGGTACATCAACTTAAAGATTTTTGGCGTGGTTGGTTCATTGGCAACTTTGAACCCAGCCTGTTACAGACAGAACAGTTTGAAGCTGGATTTTTGTTTCATCCACAGGGAGAGCAATGGCCAGATCACTATCACAAGTTGGGCACAGAATACAACCTGTTGGTCAAAGGACGTATGCGTATCTTAGGCGAGATGATTGAGGAAGGCCAAATCTTTGTGATTGAACCATACGAAGTTGCAGTGCCAGAATTTTTAGAAGATTGCTACATCATGTGCATCAAAGCACCCGGCAATCTTGGAGACAAATATCTAGTTGACAAAGGAACAGAATGAAGATAGCCTTTTGCCTTAGTGGTGGACCACGTTTTAAACAGCGTGGACTATTCAAATTAGTAAATGCAATCAAGGGCTACGATCAAGCAGACTTCTTTATTCGTACGTGGAAAACCGACGAGTATGGCAACACACCCGACGAGTTTGTTGCTTACCTACGTGCCAATGGACTAGACGATCCACGTATCAATTTCAAAGTGGTGGAGATCTTAGAAGACAATGCCGAGAACGCACCGCCCAAGCGTTTGCCATTGAACATTGCGCCCTGGGCTCCTAACTTCTTGGTCTTGTGGTGGGGCATTGTACAAAGTCATAAGTTATTCAAAGACCATGTAGCTGCCACAGGTGAACAGTATGACCTAGTGTTCCGTATGCGTACCGATATGGTACCCGAAGGCGACATTGACTTGACCAAGTACACAGATCCCAACAAGATGTACAACGCCAGCAACTTTGCTGACAACTTCTTGTTTGGCACACCTGACATGTATGAACGCTTTGTGGGCTACTGGGACTTCTTGGACAACTTTAGTCGAGCCGAAGCGTTCATACATCCCGAAGAAAGTCTAGAGCTGTATTTTCAGATTGAAGAAATACCCTATGAGTGCATACCTGTTCGTGTGCAGCCACAATGGGACAAAGGCGAATACCGAGGACGCTGGAGATCGGACCATCAATGAAGTACATTGCACACCGTGGACTGGTTGACGGTCCCAATTCTGAATTAGAAAATCGTCCCGAACAGGTCCTAAAAAGTCTCAATGAGGGTTATGACTGCGAGATTGATCTTTGGCATCATAACGGCGAGCTTTACCTGGGACATGATCGACCCATGTACCCAATTGATCCCAGCTTCATAGCTGAATTTGGACTTTGGATACACGCCAAGAACCTTGCTGCATTTAGATACTTGCTGGACACTAGTAACAACTACTTCTGGCATCAAAACGATGACTACACATTGACCAGCAGAGGGTATATTTGGACCTACCCAGGTCAGGAACTAACTCAGCGCAGTGTCATGGTCATGCCCGAACACGTTGATCCCACATTGGCAAACTGCCGCGATATCGGTTGTTTTGCCATTTGCACAGACTATGTAAAGACTGTACAATCATTCTATAAGTAAACAAATATGAAACACGCCTTTATGATTACCAGCGCCGTTAACACCAAGTTCGGCGTATACACAAGCGAACAACGCTTACAACAGACCATCGAAACCATTGCCAGTGTAAAACAACATGTACCTGATGCTGAAATTTTCTTGATCGAAATGGCAGCTATCCCACTCACTGCGGCACAGCGCAACACTCTTGAGCCCTTGGTATCACAGATTGTGAACTTTGACGATAGTGAAGATGTCAAAGCAATCTTTCTCAGCGAGAACTGGGACTTGGTTAAGAACACCACAGAAGTCATGTGCTTTAGAATGGCACTGGAACAGTTGCAAGATGCTGGAGCATTTGAGGGTATTGACCGCATACACAAACTGTCGGGTCGTTATCAACTCAGCAACAACTTTGACGTCAAACGCTATGAACAGTATCCGGACAAGATTGTTACTACACATCCTTATGCAAGCCAGTTTCCTCTGCATCTTACGCAGGTTACCAATCAGTACATGAGTCGCTTGTGGTCGTGGCCCACTGCCTTACTACCCGAAGTGCTAGATGTATACGAACAAGGTTTGGACTATATTGCTGGACGCATTGCCGCAGGCGGCTACTGCGACATTGAACACATGCTGTTCAAATTTCTCCCACCGCAACACATTCAAGAATTTGACAAAGTTGGAGTCAAAGGCAACATTGGACCCAACGGCGCACCTGTAGATGACTAATATGAAACTGACCCAACCTATCAATATCCTTGTTAAACGCCGTGCTGCCATTGGCGACGTTATTATGACCACTGGCGTTGTTCGCGAACTTAAACGCCGGTATGGCAAGAGCGCCAACATCATGGTGGCCACAGACTGCATTGAAGTCTATAAAAACAATCCACACATCACAGGGGTAGTGCCATTTGATGCTGCTGATGCTAATCGTTATGATGTAGTCTACAATCTTGATGACTGCTATGAATACAATCCTGGTGTACACTATGTGGGTGCCTATTTTCATCGTGTGTTTGGCGATGCACATGTCAACATGGCAGTGGAACTATTTGCCGCAGAAGAAGATAGCACTCGTGTATTGAATTTACAGCGTGAACATAAACTAGACCAGTACATTGTGGTTCACATGCGTAACTGGCATTGGCAAGCAAAAAACATTGACCTGGCTGTTTGGTTTGATGTATTTGCTCGACTGTTTGAAGCACGTGATGACTTTGCCATTGTCACAGTAGGTGGTAGCACAGATCATACTGTAGAACATCCCAACTTTGTGGACCTACGTGGTCAACTTAACAGTCAAGAAATGATGTTGCTGTGCAACGATGCCGCAGCATTTGTGGGCATTGACAGCGGACCCATGCAGTGCGCCGCAGCCAGCGATACCAACATTGTGGCCTTGCTGACACATTTATTGCCTGAACGTATTATGCCATTCCGTAAATGGGATACCGACTACAAAGCTACGGCAATCTCCAGCAGCGAAGATTGTACAGGCTGTAACGATCGTCAGCAGCATCCTGTACGACAGATCGTTTGTGAAAAAACAGACTATCCCTGCACACGTAATTTTGACACAGATGCCATTGCCGAAGCAATATTGAAAACACTATGAAAATATACAAACACTCAGGCACCCTAGGCGACCTTATCTACAGCCTCAGCATTGTAAAGAAAATGGCACAGAACGATGTGCAGTTTCTTGTAGCCCTAAACAACATTGAAAACTGTGTGGCACAGTATGGCTATCGCCCAGATGAAGTTGCTCCCGAACATCGTGGACGCTTTACCTATCAAGACTATGAATGGTTACGACCCTTGTTAAGACGCCAAAGCTATATTGCTGAAGTTGGTACTTGGACACAAGGTACACCTGAACCTGACGTTGATCTTGATCGATTCCGTGGCACACTATTCCGTGGATTTGAAGGCAACTATGTGCAGGCCTACCACTTGGCATTTGGCTTGCCATTTGCCATGCAGGACTATGACACGCCTTGGTTGGAAGCAGATGCGGTCACAGTCAAGCCCATTGTGATCAGCCGTACACCACGTTATCGTGATCTACAGGCCGGC
>Ga0214165_1000807_pt1 | contig 19620 bp, 17 predicted proteins | sample TroBogypolimnion_34_FD_153004 | JGI IMG/M metagenome (GOLD analysis project Ga0214165, IMG submission 153004) | Freshwater microbial communities from Trout Bog Lake, WI - Practice 03JUN2009 hypolimnion v3 | ecosystem: Environmental > Aquatic > Freshwater > Lake > Hypolimnion/Profundal zone ... | reverse complement strand
GCAAGCCTCAGAGACTGCCAAGCCCCTCAGGGTTTGGCGCTTGAAGACCCCACACCATTTTTGAGATCAAGCTTTAAAGCCGTCCTCAAGGCAGAGGTTTGAGCTCAATCCAAATTTCATTTCTGCGCCAAAATGGCAAGGTCCAAGGCGGGTCATAGCGCGCGAGCTGCGGCGGCCCTATGCTCTGCCACCCTTTGGTCTGTATCCACGCCGTGAGCGCATCAATTTCGCGTTGTACCCGTTGCTCCGTGTTGAACCCCGAGTAGGTCAAAACTGCGTAAGTCTTGGCGGGGATGGGTTTGATTTCAACCTCTGGGTTGTTGGGTCTGGGTAAGTTGTCTTGCGTGTAGGCTTTGGGCATGACAAATTCAACAGCCCATTTCCCTGAACTCTTGTACTCTGAGTCCGTGTTGGGTGTCTTTGGGATGCTCTGCGGCTGGACAATGACGGGGGCGGTCATCGCAATTTTTTCTGGCCCTGTGCTGAGTGACTCACCGCTTGGGTGCGCTGGCGTGTTGTTGCGAAAAATAAAGTCCGCAATGCGCCGAAAGCCCTGATTGGAAGCCTGGTCCATGTCGCCCGTCAAATAGGTGACGGCGCTCAATCGTGGCTCATAGAGTCGCACCTCCATGGCGCCTTCTTGCACCCAGGTCTTGAAGGCGGGCTCTTCAATGGCCATGGCCGGGCCCAGCCCCAAGCTGTAAAGCAGTCCCAGTAAACCCACAATACCCAGTACACCGAGCGGTCGCTTGATTCGAAAAAATGGCTTGATCATGGCCTCTCTCCTTTTTCACAGTCGTTGCCTCATCCCAGGCCCAAAAAAACGGCCAATCGGTAAGTGATGAAACTCGCCGCGTAGGCCAGCAAAAACAAATAGGAAAGCATCATCAAGGGCATGCGCCAGCCGTTGGTCTCACGTTTGACCGTGGCAATGGTGGACAGGCATTGCGGCGCAAACACAAACCACACCATCAAGGACAAAGCGCTGGCCAAGCTCCAAGATTGGGCGATGATGGGCCCCAAGGTCTTGGCCGTGTCAGCCGTTTGCGACGACAAGGCATACACTGTGCTCAATGCGCTCACCACCACTTCGCGCGCGGCCATGCCAGGAATCAAGGCGATGCTGATTTGCCAGTTAAAACCGATGGGCGCAAAAACGTGGGCCAAGGCGTGACCCAAGATCCCCGCAAAACTCACCTCAATGGGCTGCCCCTCAAAGCCGGCATCGGGCCGTGGAAAGCTCGCGAGGAACCATAAAATGAGCGTCAAGATCAAAATGACCCCACCCACACGGCTGAGGAAAATTTTGGCCCGTTGCCACAGTCCAATCGCCACATTTTGAAGGGTGGGCCAGTGGTAACTGGGCAACTCCATCATCAAGGGTCGGGCGAGGCCGCCTTCACGTGTGAATCGTTTGAGCACCCAAGCCACGGCCATGGCCCCGGCAATCCCCATCAAGTAAAGGGCAAAAAGCACCAAGCCGCGCAGTGACAGAGCCCCCGCCACCAGGGTGTCTGGTATGAAGGCGGCAATGAGCAAGGTGTAAACGGGTAATCGCGCCGAGCACGTCATCAAAGGTGCGATCATGATGGTGACCCAGCGGTCACGGGTGTTGGCGATGGTGCGCGCGGCCATGATGCCAGGAATGGCGCAGGCAAAGCTCGACAAAAGCGGGATGAAAGATCGACCAGACAAGCCCACGCTGCCCATCAATTTGTCCAGCAAATAGGCCGCTCTTGGTAAATAGCCCGACTCCTCTAGGACCAAGATGAAAAAAAACAATATCAAAATCTGCGGTAAAAAGACCAATACACCGCCCACACCAGCCATCAAGCCGTCAACCACGAGGCTTTTGAGCAGGGGGTTGTCGATCATGCCGCCCAAAAAGTCACCCATGGCCAGGCTGGTGCTTTTGATCAAGTCCATGGGTGCAATGGCCAAGTCAAAGACGGCTTGAAACACCACAAAAAGCACCAGTGCCAAGAGCATCGGCCCCCACACGGGGTGCAATACCCAGCGATCAATTTGTTCACTCAAGGCGTCGGGTTGTATGTGATCGAGCCCCAAGTCGTGCAAGAGGTGTTGAATGCGTTGGGCATCATGGCTCTCGAGTGCATCGCCCTGGGGGAGTGGCGGGGGTGTGGCTGGTAACGCACCTGGAGAGGCAAATGCCTGCACGAGGTGCGCTTTGAGCAAAGCCACCCCTTGGCTCTGAATGCCCACGGTGGGGATGACCGGCATCCCCAAGGCCTTGGAGAGGGCTTGAGCTTCGATCTGGAGGCCTCTTTTTTGTGCCAAGTCATTCATGTTGAGCGCCAGCACACACGGTACCCCCAAGCGTTGCACGGCCAAGGCGAGCTTCAAGGTGCGCCTGAGGTTGGTGGCGTCCACCACGCACACGGCCAAGTCGGGTCGTTTCTCACCTGCGGCCAAACCTTTCAGTACGTCGTGGGTCACGCGCTCGTCAAGGGACCTGGGGTAGAGGCTGTAAGCACCCGGTAAATCGAGCACCCTGAGGGTTTTGCCCGACTCGCCCAACGCAATTTTGCCTTCTTTTCTCTCTACCGTCACGCCAGCGTAGTTGGCCACCTTTTGGTGGCTGCCCGTCAAAGCGTTGAAGATGGCGGTTTTGCCGCAATTGGGGTTCCCAATCAAGGCCACCAAAGGGGTCTTGTCGACAAAATGCAAGGTGGCTGTTTGCACCTTAGGGCTCCGGACTGACTTCAACCAACTGGGCCTCGGCTTGCCTCAAGGCGAAGGTGGATTGACCCACCCTCACCACCATCGGGTCGCCTCCCATCAAGGCTTTGCTCAAGACCTGCACTTGTTCGCCGGGCACAAAACCAATTTCTTCGAGTTGTCTGGCCAACAAGCTTTGTGACTCAAGCGGGCGCAGGGCTTTGACCCAAGCCTTTTCATGCTTGGGCAGTCGTGCAAGGGATGGGAAGGAGTTCATGGGGAGATTTTACATTAAATGAGAATTATTCGCATTAAGAGTGGGTCTTGTGCACTCCCAATCCTGCGACTTGGTTAGAAAAGCCAAGATTGGAATAGATCTTGAGGACCGGTTTTAATCAGTGAACGCCTACCCATGTGCCTTGGGAGGGTTTGGCCTGCACATGGCCGATGACCGTGGCGTCATGAAAGCCTGTGGTTTGAAAGAGGCTCAAAACTGCCTTGGCCTGCTCAGGCGCACAACTCACGAGCAAGCCGCCGCTGGTTTGGGGGTCGCTCAAGAGGTCTTGGGCCCAAGCGGGCAGGTCTTTGGAGAGTGCAACGTGCTCTGCGTAGCTCGCCCAATTGCGAGCCGAAGCACCCGTCACATGGCCGGCTTGAATCAAGGCTTCGACCTCGGGCAACAGTGCAATCGAGTCCCAGTTCAGGAGCAATTGAACCTCAGAGCCCTTGGCCATTTCGAGCGCATGGCCCAGTAAGCCAAAGCCGGTGACATCGGTCAAGGCATGAACACCGGGCATTTTGGCAAGGACCGATCCCGGGCGGTTGAGTTGGGTGGTGGCTGCAATCATGTGACGATAAGCCGCGGGGCTTAGCTGGTTTTTCTTCAAAGCCGCCGACATCACGCCCACCCCCAAAGGTTTGCCCAAAATCAAACAGTCGCCCACTTGGGCATGCGAGTTTTTCTTCAAATACTGGGGCTCGACCAGCCCCAAGGCAACCAAACCATAGATGGGCTCGACGCAGTCAATGGTGTGACCCCCAGCGAGCACGACGCCCGCGTCTTGGCAGACCGACTGTCCGCCTCGAAGGATGTCGGCTATGGTTTGTGCATCCAAGGTGTTCACGGGCATTGCCACGATGGCCAGGGCCAAAATCGGTTGTCCGCCCATGGCGTAGACGTCACTCAAGGCGTTGGTGGCAGCGATGCGTCCAAATTCAAAGGGATCATCGACGATGGGCATGAAAAAATCAGTGGTCGCCACCAGCGCTTGGTGTTCATTGAGTTGGTAGACCGCGGCATCGTCCGAGGTCTCAAGACCCACCAAGAGCTCTTTGGGGATGGGCAGGCTTGCCGTGGATGTTTGGGTGCGGCGCAAAATATCTTGCAGCACAGCGGGTGCAATTTTGCAACCACACCCCCCGCCATGGGACAAAGAGGTCAGGCGCGGGTTTGGGTGGGTCGGCAAAGCGTCGGGCTTGGAGTGTGGAAGGTCTTGCATCAAGCTATTTTAAAGGACGCTGATTGGGCCCAAGACTTGTTTGAGTGGTGAAATTTTTCGCCCTGGAATTCAATGGGTATTGTTTGATGCAGATTAAAAATCGTGTCGTAACACTTTTTTTGCGGGCCGACCGCGCATGAGCGGGTTGTCCCGAGTGTGACGGCAGGTTTTTCAAGCGAATTTCACTGCATAATGAAAAGCTGAGCCTGCTGCCGTGGCACCAAAGCCAAGTATTTTCCCGGCAGCTTCATCGCCCATGGATTGCAGCCAAGGTGAACCTTGTCTAAAAAAAGGAGATTTTTATGATTAAACTGGTTTGGGCTTTTGTGGCGGCTTTGATGACGGTGCACGCAGGGACTTGGGCTCAATCCAACGCCAACATGCCGACGGGGTATCCCAGTAAACCCATTTTGCTCATCAACCCCTATGCGCCAGGCGGGCCCACCGATTTGCTCTCGCGAATGATGGCCAAGGGTTTGAGTGATCAACTCCAACAAACCGTTTTGGTGGAAAATAAAGCAGGAGGCGGAGCCTCGATTGGCGCGGCCTTTGTGGCCAAGTCGGCGCCGGACGGTTACACCTTGCTCATGGGCACCTCGGCCGCCCATGTGGTCACACCCATGGCCACCAACGTGCCCTACGACGGAATCAAAGGCTTTGAGTTCATTGGCATCATTGGCAATGTGCCCAATATTTTGACGGTTCACCCCAGCATCAAGGTCGACACCTTGAAAGAATTCATCGCCTTGGTCAAGGCCAAGCCCGGCGCATTGAGCTATGGCTCGGCTGGAATGGGCAGCTCGCCACACATTGGCGCGGAGATGCTCAAACACCGTGCCGCTCTTGAGATGACCCACATTCCCTACCGAGGTGCAGGCCCTGCTCTCACCGACATGGTGGCGGGCTCGGTGCCCGTTGGCATGCTCAATATCTCTGTGGTCCAGCCCTTTGTCAAAACGGGGCAACTCAAAGCCATTGCCTATGCGGGCTCCAAGCGCAGTCCTACACTCCCCGACGTGCCCACCTTCATGGAGGCAGGTTTACCCAACTTTGTCTCGGGCAGTTGGTACAGTTTGGCCGCCCCCGCCGGCACGCCATTGAGTGTGTGTGATCGCCTCTTCAAAGCCTTCCAGGGGGTGCTTGCCAGTGCCGATTTCCAAGCGTCGGCAGCACAACAAAACGCAGAAATTTTCAATCTCACGCGCGAGCAAACACTGCGTTTCATCCAAGACGATGCCAAAGCCATGCAAGATTTGGTGCACTCAACAGGCATGAAATTGCAAGAATAAGGTGTTGGGCCATCCATCAGACCTGCGCGCCTCACCTATTTGAAACCCGAGATAAAATTGCAGAAGTTAGATGTTCTTTTGGCTTGCCAAGGGACTTGGCCCTAGGGGCCAATTTCTGCATTTTTACTCCAAAGGCTCAGGCCATGTTTTTGTTGATCAGTCCTCAGACACAAAATGCGCTGACAACGCACCGGGAGTGGTCTGAGTGAGTGCCAAAGCCAGCGAGCGTGCCGTCAAACCCGTGCGCCTGCAACTCCAAGACTTGCTCTACTCTCAAGGCTTTGGGACGCGACGCATCTGCCAAGGCTTGATCGAGCAAGGTCACACCCGTTTGGGCTTGTTGCAAGGCGCCAGCGTCTGTGACGATCCATGGCAAGTGGTGGAAGTTGAACGTGATTGGCCATTTGTGGTTCAGGGTGAGCAATGGTTTTATTGGCCCAAAGCCTATCTTTTGATGAACAAGCCCGCCTCCACCGAATGTTCGCAAAAACCCTCACACTGGCCCAGTGTCTACTCATTGCTACCCGCCCCCCTGCGCCAGCGACCCCAAAAATCGGCCGTTCAAGGGGTGCAGGCTGTGGGTCGATTGGACCAAGACACGACGGGCATGCTGCTCATGACCGATGATGGAGCTTTGATCCATCAACTCGCCTCTCCCAAGCACCATGTGCCCAAGGTCTACGACATCACCACAGAAGAACCCATCACACAAGAGGCCATTGAGAGACTGCTGGCCGGTGTGGTGCTCAACGACAGTCCTGTGCCGGTTTGTGCTCAAGCCATTGAACAGGTGAGCGAGCGCGTCTTGCACATGACCCTCACCCAAGGTAAATATCACCAAGTCAAGCGCATGCTCGCCAGTGTTGGGCATTTGGTGGTGGGATTGCACCGATCAAAAATGGGCGCTTTGAGTTTGCCCCCTAGCTTAGAGCCCGGTCAGTGGCGAGCGTTGAGCATGGATGAGTTGGACTTGATCAAACGCAATGCCTAAATAGTAGACTTTTTCTTGGGTGTGCCTTGGTCTTTCAATCCAAAATGCTCGCCTCTTTGCGCAAAATCAATCCCCATCGTTTCAAAGCGCAGGCCATGACCGCATGAATTGGGTAAATTTTTTTGCTCACTTTCGGTTTGGTGGAAACTTCCATTAAACTGAGATCTTCTCTTTGGAAGTCTTCACAATGGATCGTTTTGTCTTGCGCGCGTTTGGCGCTGTGCTCACGCTGTGCTGGAGTGTTATTGGTCATGGCGCCTTTGCTGGGACCCCAGTGTTTGTGCTCAACTCACTCGACTCCACAGTGAGCGTGATTGATCCAAGCGATTGGCATGTCATCAAAACCATTGCCACAGGTAAAGAGCCTCACCACCTCTATCTCACTCCAGATGAGCACTCCATGATTGTGGCCAATGCGCTGGGAGATTCACTCACCTTTATTGACCCCAAAACCGCCGAGGTTCAACATGTGGTCAAAGGGATTTTGGATCCCTATCAGTTGCGGTTTTCACCGGACATGAAGTGGTTTGTAACCCTGGCCAACCGATTGAACCATGTGGACATCTACCACTGGGATGGGCAAGCCTTGACCCTGGCCAAGCGTGTGCCCACGGGTAAAACACCCAGTCACCTTTGGATCGACTCCAAGAGCGCCACCGTCTACGCCACGATGCAAGATTCAGATGAATTGGTGTCCATCGATTTGGCCACGCAAACCCTCAAGTGGCGCATCAAAACAGGCTCGACGCCGGCCGATGCTTTTGGAACCTCTGACGACAAATCGTTGCTGGTGGCCTTGACCGGAGCACAAGAGGTTCAAGTCTTTGACATCACCCAGTCGCCCGCTCGCTTGATCAAATCCATTCCAACTGGCAAAGGCGCGCATTCGTTCAGGGCATTGGGCGACGGCCAGCACGTCTTGGTGAGCAACCGGGCCGCCAACAGCGTGAGTGTGATTGATTTGCCAACACTCACCGTGCAGAGAACCTTTGCCGCACCGGGCGGGCCCGATGACATGGAAATTTCACTGGACCACAAAACGGTTTACGTGTCCTCTCGTTGGATTAAAAAGCTCAGCATCATTGACCTGGCTTCAGGCCAACTGATGAAGCAAATCAACGTCGGCAAGTCTCCTCATGGGGTTTGGACCCTAGAGCACGCACTTCGGCAGTGAAGGGCTGCAAAATGCTCGACTTTTGCAGGACTCCTGGCCCATTGAAGTTTCTCCTCGAGGCTGTGGTATTGCGTCGCCCGTGCAGCAAGCACTGGGTCGCCGCATTTGCTCTCGTCTTGAGCCTCGCCTTGGGTCTTGCTCTGGCGGGTGAACCCGCAGTCGTTGACAAGCCTGCAGGAGCGCCGTGCAACAAGCCCCTTTATCTCACCTTTGATACTGGACACATGGGGGTGGCGCCCTTGATTGCCCAAGTGCTCGAAGAGCACCATGTGCGGGTGACTTTTTTTGTCGCCGATGAGCCAGCGCAAACTGGGGTCTCGAGTCTGAATCCTGCCTGGGCGCCATGGTGGAGGGCACGTGCACAAGCGGGCCATCAGTTTGCCTCGCACACCTTGGACCATGTTTATTGGCTCGCCGATTTGCCCAAAAGCAATGGATTTCGAATGAAGCCCTCAGCGGGTCCCCACACGGGCCAAGTCTCCGAGTTCAGTGCGGCCCAGTACTGTCAAGCGGTGCAGGACGCGGCCCATCGAATTGAAGACTTGACGCAAATGCCAGCTTTGCCGCTCTTTAGAGCCCCAGGTGGAAAAACCTCACCCAAACTGCTCGCGGTTTCACGCGCTTGTGGTTTTGAACATGTGGGCTGGAGTGAAGCTGGATTTCTGGGCGATGAGTTGCCCAGCGCATCCTATCCCAATGCCCAATTGCTGAAAAAAGCACTGGACCACATCAAAACAGGCGACATCTTAATGGCCCATTTGGGGATTTGGTCGCGCAAAGACCCATGGGCGCCAGCGGTGCTTGAGCCCTTGCTGGTGGGTTTGCTGCAGCAAGGTTTTTGTTTCAGAACTCTGGATCAGCACCCGCGCTACCGGGCGTGGATTGTCCAGCAGACCAGGACTCTAGGGGCTCTAAAGCCCAGTGAGTCCCTGTCTCAAGGAAGTGGATCGTGACCGAGTGGTCCAACTTATTGCCCCAAGGCACCGACCTCATCATGGAGTGGGTCGTGCAGCCCCTCATGTTCAAGTTCGGCCTGAGTGGCTGGATTGAAGACAGTTACGAGGCGTGTGAATGGCTGCTCTGGGGACTCATTGAACTGAGCGTGATGATCGCATTCATGTGGCCATTGCAAAAGTTCTGGCCCGCTGAGCGTGACAGCGTTCTTCAAGGGCGGCAGCACCGAGACGCCATCCGTGTGGATGTGATCTACAGCTTGATCCATCGCCTGGGGCTTTTTCGCTTGGTGTTTTTCGTCCTCTTTAATGCGCCCATCGATACCATAATGGGGTATTTGCGCCTTGCAGGTTGGCCCACCTACCATTTAGAGCAATGGGTACCAGGTTTGGCCAATTCCCCAGTGTTGTCTTTTTTGGTGTATGGGGTGGTGCTTGACTTTGTCAATTACTGGATACACCGCGCACAGCACCAATGGTCTTTTTGGTGGGCGCTGCATTCATTGCACCACTCCCAGCGGGTGATGACTTTTTGGAGCGACAGTCGCAATCATTTGCTCGACGATGTGGTGGTGGCTTTTTCAGGCGTGATCTTGGCCCAAATCATTGGCGTGCCGCCTTCGCAGTTTGTGCTCCTCGTGGTCTTGACCCAACTCATGCAAAGCTTGCAACACGCCAATGTTCGTTGGAGTTGGGGGCCTTTAGAGTGCTTGTGGGTGAGCCCTCGCTTTCACCGTTTTCACCACAGCATGGGTGCTGGGCATGAGTTTTCACCAGGCGTATTGGGTGGGCACAATTTTGGTATTTTGCTGCCGTGGTGGGATGTTTTGTTTGGCACCGCCAGTTTTGACAATCGCTATGACCCCACCGGTGTTCGATCACAGTCGGGGACTCAAGACTTTTATGGCGAGGGTTTTTGGCAACAGCAGTACTTGGGGTTCAAGCGCTTGTGGAACGCTTTGACTTCTCGGTCTTGAACGCTTCGGCTTAACTTTATGGTATCTTAAAGATAAATGTTGGTGATCAAACGCAATGCGGTTGATTGATCTGGGTGTGCCAGCAAACGAACAAGGGTGAAGTTTTCTGTTTAATGTTTCAATAGCCGAGCGTACCAAGCGCTGGCGAGAGTCCTCGCCCGAGCTCAAAGAGCTTTTTGTCCATCGGGGCTTTGTGCGGTTTTGGTGGTCGAAAATTGCCGCCAGCACCGCCGCCCAGATGCTCATGGTGGCACTGGCTTGGCAGATGTATGACCTCACGGGCAGCGCCTGGGATTTGGGGTTGGTGGGCTTGTATCAATTTTGTCCAGCCCTCGTTTTGACGCTGTGGGCTGGTCATGTGGCGGACCGTTTGCCTCGTGAAAAAATTGTGATGGTCTGCTGGGCGGTTCAATCCCTGGTGGTTTTTGTCATCCTATTGGTCATGTCGCAAAATGCCGTGAGTCGCCCCTTCTTGCTGGGTGTGTCCTTGGTGCTTGGGGTCGTGCGGGCGTTCCAAAACCCGGCCCAACAAGCGCTGCTTCCCACTCTTGTGGAAACCCATGTCTTGCCCCGTGCCATGGCCTTGAGTTCCATGGGCTATCAGGCGAGCGTTGTGGCAGGCCCAGCCCTGGGCGGTGTCCTTTATGCAGTGCATGCCAATGCGGTCTATGGATTGTGCTTGCTGCTTTATGCCCTTTCGAGTTTTTGGTTCATGGGGTTGACAACCAAACCGGTTCACCGTGAAGAGGAGGTGGCCTCCGTGCGCTCGGTGTTGGCCGGGGTGGTCTATGTTTGGCGGGAAAAAATCATTTTGGGTTCGGTCTCTTTGGATTTATTTGCCGTTTTGCTCGGAGGGGCCACGGCGTTGCTGCCCATCTACGCCAAAGATATTTTCCACACGGGGCCTTGGGGCTTGGGGGTTTTAAGGGCGGCACCTGCTTTTGGTGCCATTGGGGTGTCTTTGCTTTTGACGCGTTGGCCTCTTCAAAGGAATGTGGGAGCGAAGTTGCTCGTCTCGGTGGGCGTTTTTGGTTTGAGCATCATGGTCTTTGCCGTGTCCAAGGTGTTTTTACTCTCCTTTTTGGCCCTGATGATCAGTGGTGCTGCCGACATGGTGAGTGTGGTGATTCGCCACACCCTTGTGCAAATCGACACACCACCCGACATGCGCGGGCGCGTGAGCGCTGTCAATATGGTGTTTGTCGGTGCCAGCAACCAATTGGGCGAATTCGAGTCCGGGGCCACGGCCGCTTGGTTTGGCCCTGTTGCCGCGGCATTCATTGGGGGATTGGGCACCTTGATGGTTGCAGTCTCTTGGGCCTATTTGTTCAAAGCCCTTCTCAAACGCGATCAAATGACAGATACGCCAACACCGAACTCTACTTAAGAGGCCCAAATTCTGGGGGGGGTGTTGGCCAGTCCCCAAAAATCGCGGCGCAAAAGTTCCCATGCCGCTTTGAGCAGCAGCATGCTCGGCTCGACCAAGTCGCTGAGGACTCGCAAAACCACAACCTGGGGATGAGGTGAGGTGACGCCCGCCATCAATTGGCTTGAGCCCGGTGGGTGCCGTTGGGCCACCAGGCCTCTAAGACCCGCCAAGGCAGCGTCTTTGCTTGGGGTGGTCCAGGCCTGCCCTTGGGCAAAGATCAGCGAGGTGATGCAGCGGTGTCCTCCCAAGCCGACCGGACTGTTGAGGAGGCGGTGGTCCAAGGCCTCGAGTCTTGCTTTGTCAAGCCAAACCCCACGAATTTCAAGGTGCTGCTCAAAGGTGCCGCTGGTGAAGGGTTGGTGAGCTTGGGGCAGTCCCAATTGGGTGACATCCCAGGCGATCAGGCTCGCATACGGATCAAGTTGGAAGACCGCCTGATTCTTACCATGGCTGCCGTTGTAAGCCAAGGCTTCCATGGGCAACCACTCGAGCTTGGCGTGGTCACTCACATGGGCATAGACCGTTTGGTGAGCCTCGAGTCCCTTGGAGCCATAAAAGCGCGTGGCGCCCGGTGTGGTGATCAGGGCGTGGCTGTGGGGCTCAAGGTGGGCGTGGATATTCAAATGGTCCCCCCCCACCAGGCCGCTGGGGGGATGCACGAGCACGTTGTGGCAGATCTGATGGCCCTCGGGGTACAAGCTTTTGAGCACGCGCAAAGGGCCGTTGTGCCGATGTCTGAGCACGGTGCGACCTTCTTCAACGCTGTAGCGAAGCTCTAAGGAGGCTTGCCACAAGGCGTTCACCCCAGAAGCTTCAGGTGGCTGTGAGAGGAGGGCCACTGTCTGGTGCTGTTGGCGTTGTCTGGGAAGGCGCTGTGGGGCTCTTCACGGGCTGACTTGGGGGCACTGTGCTGCCCAACTGCTGCCAAAGTGCCAACTCACTCTGGGTCAAGCGATCGTTGTCTTTGGCAAAGCTCTCAAAGCGAGAGTGGTCTGACAGAATGCCCAGTTGTCGAATCTCAGAGACCAGCACTTTGAAGTGCTCGACCGCATGCGCAGGGTCTTGGGCAATTTGACTCAAGGGCAGCCTGGCGCCATGATCGATGGTATCTCGCTCCGCAATGGCGAGGTCCAATAGTTTGTCCACCTCGTGCTCGGTCAAATGCAGTCGCTCAGCTTCGGTGCGGATGATCTCCGCTTTTTCATTGGAGATGTCCCCCTCGGCCAAAATCTTGAGCAAACTGTCTTTGAGTTCTTCTCGCTCAATGATCAATTGATCGCTAAAGGCCGAAGACAGCAAAGCCGCTGGAATGGCAAAAATACCAATACCAATCAAGGCCAAGATGATGGTCAAGAATCGGCCGACTGGTGTCACTGGGGTAATGTCACCATAACCCACAGACGCCAAGGTGATCACCGCCCAATAAATCGCTTGGGGAATGTTCTCAAACTTATCGGGTTGCGCTTCGTGCTCAAAGAGATAGCCCAAACTGGCGGTGAGCACCACCAAGAGCATCATTACAAAGCCGGCGGCGGCCATCACGGGCCACTCGCGCACAATGACCTTGGCCAAGGTGGCGGTGGCGCCCGTGTAGCGGGTCAGCTTCAAGAGCCGCAGGAGCCGGAAAACCCGCAAGAATCGCAAGTCAAAGAGGTGGTGCAAAAACACCTCTAAAAAGAAGGGCAACACGGCCAAGAAGTCAATGATGGACCCTGTGGTCTTGGCTTGTTTGAGTCGACCAATCAAAAAGTGCTGAAACCCGGGCTCTTCCACGCAGGTATAAAGACGCAAGAAGTACTCGAGTGTAAAGATGGTCACCGCCACCGTGTCCAAAATAATGAACTCGGTGTTCAAAATATAGTGAATGCTTTGCACCGACTCGAACACCACGGCAATGACGGAGATCACCACCCAAACAACGATAAAGTTGTCAAAAAGGGAGTGCAACGCCCCGCCATATTCTGAGTTATAGACCAGGGCGTGCAGTTTTTGTCTGAAGGTGCGCCCCGCGTTGAGTTCCTTGAATTCAGAGATGGCAGGCAACAAGACGCGAAAGAGTTTTAGCATTCGCAACAGTCGCAAGAATCGCAATACGCGCAGATCAATCGCCAAAAAAGACTGGAAATAAAACGGCGCCACCGCAAAGAAATCGATCAGGGCAAAAGGGCTGAAGATATAGCGCAAACGCGGCATTTTTTTCTTGGAGAATTCCTCATCTTCTGGGGCCAAATAAAACCGCAGGAAATACTCAATGGTGAAGATCGTCACCGAGAACACATCAAAGGCGTGGAAAAGCGCTTTATTGGGATCAAACACTTGGGGGACATGCTCAAAGAGCATGGCAAACAAGTTGGCCAGAATCAGCAGGCCAATCCAGTTGTCCACTTCCTTGTGGTAATTGGTTTCATAGTTGGGGTTGAGCAACCAGTTGTAGAGCAGTTTTCTAAATCCCAAGCCCGAAGGGATGACTTCAACAATAACGCCCTTTTTGCCGTGCAGCAACGCTCGCATGTGATCGATGTTGTCCATGATCTCAGTTCCTTAGAATTCGATGTCAGCAATGGGAATGGGGTAGGACCCTTTGTCGCAAATGGTCACTCGCAACAGCATTTTTTTATCAATGGCATCCGTGCTTGCCAGTGGGTTGGTGTAACTCGGAACGGCCGAGCCAGGTGGCGTTGGATTGATACTCTCCAACACAATGAAGCCCGGTATTTCATGGTTGGTGGGGTCGCATTTGTCGATGAAGGTCAGTGGCTCATCGTTGAAGGGGTTGGACATTTTTGACCAAGGGCCTTTGTCGCTGGTCAAATACTTAAGGCACTCGCTCCACGTTCGGGCAACATTTTGCACGGCCACAGGCTCTGAGCCGTTGCTGACTTGCGCTGCAGTGGTGGCGTTGCCGATGACCGTTTCCGCACTCTGGGTTGGGCTTGTGGTGCTAGAAGCCACCGCTTCAGGCTTGAGGGGGGCACTGGTTGCTGGCGCCTCAGCAGCAGAGGCTAAAGCAGATGGCTCGCTAGCGGCTGAATCTTTGGGCTGGTCAGTTTTTCCGGATTCAGGCGCGAGGGTGAGCACAGGGATGGGTGGCAATAAACCACCCGCACACTCTGTGGGGTTGAAGTTGTCTTTAAATCGATCCGCCGAGGATTGGGTGAGCCAAGCGGCTATGGCCTCGCCGTTTTGTTTAGAGCCTTCGGTCTTCATGCCTTCTAAGTAAGCCAGCCTACCGACGTAAGCAACGGCAAAGACCACAAACACCATGAAGCAAATGAACAAGATGTCAGAAAAGGTCATGCTCTTGACCTTGGTTGGAGTCACGATCTCGCTGGGATTATCCATAAGGCTTCCAAAATAGTCGAGTTGAATGAAGCGTTGATGTGTTGTTTCTTGGCTTGCCCAAATTTGTTTTGGCCAACCCCAAGTTAAAGGTTGCTCAAAAAAAGAAGGCATTCAAATCATCAAATCGATACACATAAGCACAGTGGCATTCTAGTCGAGTTGATCGAGGTCAACATGACAGCCTAATGCCAGGGGATTTCCGAATCCGAATTTTTTTAACAGTCCATTCAGTCGTTCATCGATTCATCGGCTTATCGGCTTATCGGCTTATCGGTTCTGTGAGCCCTGGTGAGCCCAAGCGGTGGTGTGCTTTTCAACATAGCTAAAGAGTTCATACATGATCATCGCCATGACCCCCACCACCACCAAGCCAGCAAAGGCCAAGCCCATGCGCATTGAGGATCCCGCAGAGATCAGTAGATACCCGATGCCTTCGTTGGCGGCCGTCATCTCCGAGACTGTGGTTCCCACAAAGGCCAACGTGATCGCCACTTTGAGGGAGCCGTAAAAGTAGGGTAAAGACCGCGGCAGGCCCACTTTGATCAAGACGTCCCAGCGTTTGGCGCCAAGCACCCTCAGAACGTCCTCAAGTTCAGGCTCCAAAGTGGCCAAACCGGTGGCAATATTGACCATAATGGGGAAAAAGCTGATCAAAAAGGCCGTCAAAATGGCTGGCCCCACGCCAATACCGAACCAGACCACCAAAATGGGCACAAAGGCGGCCTTGGGCAGCGCATTGAAGGCTGTCATCAATGGGTAAACCGCGGTGTAGGCCAAGCGTGAGCTGCCAATCAAGAATCCCAACAAAACCCCGACCACAATGGCCAATCCAAAGCCCGCCATGGTGACCCAATAGGTGCGCCAAGCGTGCGCGCCAATGATGGCGCTGTATTGCATGAGCTCTTGCGCGATTTTGGTGGGACTGGGAAAAATAAAATCCGAGACCGAAAACACAGTGCAGACGGCTTGCCACAAGAGCAAGGTGAAGATCAGCAAAATCCAAGGGGAGCTGGCTTCAAGCTTTTTAGACCATTTCATATGGGTGTCTTGGGTTAGGGCAAATGAGAGGGACGAAGTGCATCAAGTCGCGGTGGGCGTGCCAGTGCCCTGGGTTGGGGTGCCACTTTGGCTGCCACGCAGGGCGCCAATGTGACCTCTGAGCTCGTGCACCACATCGGCAAAGCCACTGGTGTAGGTGAGTTCCAAGTCCCGCGGTCTTGGCAGGTCAATGTCGCGTTTGACGATGAAGCGACCTGGGCTCTTGGACATCACGTAAACGGTGTCGGCCAGAAATACCGATTCACGCAGGTCATGGGTGACCAAAATGACATTGAACTTCTGCTCCGTCCACAAGTCGCGCAGAATGCACCACAACTCTTCTCGGGTAAAGGCATCCAAGGCGCCAAAAGGTTCATCCAAGAGTAGCATTTTGGGCTCATGGATCAAGGCGCGGCAAATGCTTGCTCGTTGCTGCATGCCCCCAGAGAGTTGCCAGGGAAATTGGCGCTCATAGCCACCCAAACCCACTCTCTTTAAGAGCTCAACCGCGCGGTGTTCATACTCGGCTTTTTTGGCCTTGAATTGGGAGCGATGGGGCTCGACAATTTCCAATGGCAATAAAACATTGTCCAAGGTGGTGCGCCACGGCAGCAAGGATGGGGCTTGGAATGCCATGCCACTGATTTTGAGCGGTCCGGTAACCTCTTCACCATCGACCTTGATGAGGCCGCGGGTGGGGCGCCTGAGCCCCGTGGTGAGTTTCATGAAGGTTGATTTTCCGCACCCAGATGGCCCCACAATGGCGATGAATTCGCCGCTTTGTATTTCTAAATTGATGTCTTCAACGGCAAATTGTTGTTTGGCCAACAACTCATCGTTGTAGGCCAACCAGACACTGTTGAACTCAACAAAGGGCTTTGAAGACATCATTACTTTTTGGGCAAAATATTAAGCTCTTTCGCGCTTGGCAAATAGGAGGCGGTCCACAAAGTGTCGGCGTTGACACGGGTTTTGGTGTTGAACGCATCGGAGACTTGGCTGGCCATCAATGCCAAGCGTGGCGCATTGACTTGACCAAAGCCTTCGCTGCGTGCGTCGGGGCTATTGACCACCGTGTCGAGACACAACTTGAGGCGTCTAATTTCCAAGTCAACATCAATGATGCCGTCGCGAGCTTTCACACTTTGTATTGCCTGCGCGGGGTCGGCCAACACGTCTTTCATACCTTTGCTAAAGGCTCTTAAAAATGCACGGACAGCAGCAGGGTTTTCTTTCAAGATCTTGGGGGAAGCAATGACGGCGTTTCCATACATCTTCACGCCGTAGTCCGGGTATTGCAGGACCACCACATCGCTTGCTTTGACGCCTCGCGCTTCAATGTTGAGCAAGGAGGTGAAGGTAAAGCCGGTGATGGCATCCAAGTCCCCCCTCACCAGCATGGTCTCACGCAAGGTGGGGTCCATCGCAGTCCAAGTCACGTTGGAGATGTTGTTGGTTTTGGCAAAGATGGGGAAGGCGCGTCTTCCGGCATCAAAGACTGGGGCGCCAAGTTTCTTGCCATTCAAGTCGGCGGGGGTTAGGATTCCAGACTTCTTGAGGGCCATGACTGAAGCGGGGGTATTGTTGTAAACCATCATGATGGCCACGGGTTTGTTGGGTGCATCGGGGTTGTTGGCCGCAAACTCCATCAAAGAGGCCAAGTCAGCAAAACCCATGTCATACGAACCCGACGCAACACGGGTGACTGTGCCGCCAGAGCCGTTTCCAGCATCCACGGTCACATCCAACTTTTCGGCTTTGTAATAGCCCTTGGTTTCGGGCACCAAGAACATGGCTGCCGGGCCTTCAAATCGCCAATCGAGTTGAAATTTCAACGGCGTGTTTTGTGCCATGGCCATGGCGCCACTCAAGCTCAAGCCCAAGACAAGGCCATTTTTGATTTTGTTAAGCGTTCCTGTGATCATCTTGATCTCCCGTTTGAAAAATAATGTTGAAGCAATATCGATGCCTGTAAATAGGCATTGTAGACAATAAATGCTCAACAATGGTGCAGCTTGAATGCGCTTGTGAAACATTTTTGCAGAGTCAAATCCTGTGGAGAAACAGTTTTTTTGTTGCACTCGGCACAGAATGTGGAGTTTGGCTTTTGATGCACCATTTTGGGGTGTGGTTTTGCTCAGGATCTGGTGAAAGTAAAGCTTAAAAGGATGAAAAAACGCTCAATATTTTCTTGACCACTCGGTTAGTAAGGGCCTGAGTGGGTGGCTTTAGCCCAAAGGTTTTGCGTCTTCTAAGTGGTTCAAGGCGTGCATCAACGCGTCAATGCAAAGTTGCATATCCTGGGCGGTGGTGCTCTCAAGGGGGTTGTGGCTGATGCCGGAATTGAGGCCTCTGACAAAGAGCATGGCTTGGGGCATGATGTCGTGTATTTTCATGGCATCGTGGCCGGCACCACTGGGGAGTTCTAGCTGAGGCAAACCCAATTCTTGCAGTGCTTTGTGCCAACAATCTTTGAGAATTTTGTTGCTGGGTGCGGCACTGATTTTTAAGGTCTGGGTGAGCTCCAAACTGACACCGCGTTCCAGGCAAATGCGTTTGGAATCGGCCAAAACACATTGTGCCAATGCGTCTCGCAAGTCGTCACTGGGTGCACGCATGTCCATGCTGAAATGAACCACTCCAGGCACCACATTGATGGAGCCTTTTGGGACATCGAACATGCCCATGGTGGCCACAGTGGTAGGCATTTCTTTGGCAAAACGCTCCATCGAGAGTGCAATCTCGGCGGCTGCGCACACGGCGTCTTGTCGATCGTGCATTGGTGTGGTGCCTGCATGCGAGGCTCGTCCCATGATTTGGCCTTTGTAGCGCACGGAGCCGTTGATGGAGCTCACGATGCCCAGCGGCAAGTGTTGATGGCACAACACCGGCCCTTGTTCAATGTGAACTTCCAAGTAGCCCAAGTAGTGGCTGGCGTCGCGAGTGAGGAGGGGAATTTGTTGGGCGTCAAGGCCCGCATCTTTCATGGCTTTGTGCATCGCAACGCCTTGTGCATCAACTTGGTCGAGCCAGCCGGGCTCGAACTGTCCACACAAAGCACTTGAGGATAAAAAGGTGGCGGCAAAGCGTTGGCCCTCTTCTTCGGAAAAAGCCACCACTTCAAGACCCACGCTCAAGCGTTTCTTTTGTTTGTGCAGCATGTGCACGCATGCGATGGCTGTCAAAATTCCCAAGCGGCCATCGTATTTACCACCATTTCGAACGGTGTCATAGTGTGAACCCATCATCACCGTCAGTGCTGGGTCAGCCGCGGTTTGCGCCTTGGGGAGGTACTTGCCCACGACGTTGCCCACTGCGTCAATCAAGACTTCGTCAAAGCCGCTGGTGAGCATCAAGGCCTGAAGATCTTTGGCCACCGATTGGTGAGCCGCACTCAAATAGGTGACCGTGAGTTTTTGCGTTTGGGTGTGCAAGTCGAGTTCTTGATCCTCACTGTGCCGAGCGAGTTTTTCATGCCAGTCCCACACCATGTTGCCTTCAGGGCTTGAAATCGCGAGTTTCTCGTGGAGTCTCAATTCAGCAATGCGGTGTATGTTTCGAATCGCTTCTTGTTGTTCGTAAAGGGTCGTGTTGCGCAAGCGTCGCTTGAGCGTCAAAATGATCTCTTGACGCCCCAAGCCCAAAGCTCTGGGGCCACGCACGGCCAAGATAAAGGGGAAGCCAAATTTTTGCGAATAAGCCGTGTTGAGCTCATGCAATTCTTGATACTCCTCAGGACTGCAAAACGCCAAGCCCGCCATGGACTGCTCGAGTTGAGACTCATGCGTCAAATGCACTTTGTGGATGGCCGCTTTGCCCGTGAGCTCAGGGTGGGCACGGATCAATTGCAGTTGAGCGGTTTGTGCGGATGCACTCAGCGTTTGGGTCAATTGCCACTGAAAATCAGGCACGCTCATGAAGGGTCGGCGAGCCAAGGTTTCTTTGACGATCCAATCGGAGTGCTCGTAAAGTCCCTCCAGTAAAGAAGTAACTTCTTGCACAGGCAATGTGTTGATGTCTTGCAGTGTCAGCAAAGCCGGGGTGGTTTTTTGCATGGTCTCAATGGTTTGATAACTGTGGGCGAATTTAAGCGCCATGGAAGGGGTGGTGGGTTCGCCAGTGGTTTGCAATATCAGTGCGCTTACAAACCCAAACTCGGTCGTATTTGGCAATATGATCCAAAAACTTTTGAAGCGCCACGATTCGCCCAGGCCGACCGAGCAGCCTGCAGTGCATGCCCACGCTCATC
>Ga0214165_1000792_pt1 | contig 19878 bp, 22 predicted proteins | sample TroBogypolimnion_34_FD_153004 | JGI IMG/M metagenome (GOLD analysis project Ga0214165, IMG submission 153004) | Freshwater microbial communities from Trout Bog Lake, WI - Practice 03JUN2009 hypolimnion v3 | ecosystem: Environmental > Aquatic > Freshwater > Lake > Hypolimnion/Profundal zone ... | reverse complement strand
CAAAGTCTCCGTCCCATCCTAACTGAGATAGCCATGCTGCGAAGGCTGCACCCATCTCTTCATCCTTGATTTGGTGATGCTTCACAAAGTCGTCAAAGTCGTCAAAGGGTTCTTCGGGGGTCATAGTTTCTCCTTTGGGTACGGCAAACTTGACAACAACAAATTACGCATAGCCCATTTTTTCTCAGTTTTACTTCCTAGCAAATAAAGATAACGGTATTTGCCCTCTCTCTTGACTGGCGACCACCCTCGTTTTTTAGCTTCCGACAACGTGATGTTTTTACCGTTTTGGCGAGGATGTCGTAATCTTCCTGATTGGTCAAGATAAAAGGTTGCCTTGCCACTTCTTCCTGTGTAGATAGCGTTTGTGGCTTGATAGATAATTCCTAGATGCCCTTCGGTGGCGTCTGCAAATGAAAGTATTGCCTTGTATTGAGGTTTGTCAATTTTTAGAAGTCGAAGCGCACGAGCAATAAAGAACGACTCCGAGTTTTTGGCTATTTCGTCAAGTAGAACTAGCCGGTGAAGTTCAGTCACAGACCTTTTGTGTTCTGCGCCAAACACGCTGGCGCACACGTTTTCGGAAGATGGAGTGGCGAACGCACAAACTCCTACCAACATGTCATTGTCATACAATCCGTAGCACATTGGGCCGTTATGAATGCCGTGAGAGTAGTGATGTTTTTTTACAAACTCTTTGCCGGCAGTTGAAGAAATTTTATTGACTCGCATTTCTTTGCGCTCGGCGTTGGTCATAGTTTCTCTCCACACTTGGGGCAGTAATTGCAACGGTGTTGTTCCTCGTTTGGAATCTTGAAATTAAGAACTTTCCCATCATCCTTTTGGATGATAACGTACACATTCCACGAATAAATATGAGTGCAGTCGGGGGTCATACTGGCTCTGCCTTGGTCGGGAGCTTGCAGAATATGGCCTTGCTCCGCTTGTGATACCAAATGCGCCCTGATGGGGTCAGTCGGATTTTCTTACCGCAGTGTTGGCAACGTGTTTTCATCGTTTCCTCATATTATTTAGGGCAGTTACTGCCACCAACGTCATTGTTACTGCAAAAAGTACGCTCATCATGATTTCCACTCCACCTTGTACTTCTTCTTCATGAATTCAATGAGAGTAGCACCTTCGTAACGGCGGCACAAGTAGTCCAGCGAGATGAACATCGGGTCGTAACTACCGTCACGTACCTCATGGCAGACAATGATGCCACGCCAGTGAGCGTTGCCCTGGTATCCCTTGTAGTCCTCGTCGTGTAGGTAGCAGGCTCCGGCCACGAGTCCGTGCTGAGACTGGCCCTTGACGAAGCGGATACCGTAGTCGAGTACCTGCTGGTGACCCATAGTGAACGAGTGCCCCAGCTTGTTGAGACGTGCTGAAGCCGAGCCACCGAGGGGCTTGCCGGTCATGGTGTTGGCCCAGAAGTGGGCGTAGAAAACTCCGTCTAGTTCAACGGGCTTTAGGAACGGGTGGACTTGCCATCCTGTTTCGGCGTAGATGAGGTCGTCCGTGCCAATGACTCCTTCAAGTTGCGCGTCCGATTCGACCGCACGGTTAATGCGATCCTCATGGTTACCAAGAAGAATGTGTCGGTCAGGGAGCCACGGCGCGTGCTTCGACCTTTTCCTGTTGGCGTTGAACCTGGTGAGTGCTTCGTTAAGGACCAGCCACGCTTCATTAGCAGCCTCAATATCTAGGGTGTAACGGCGGCCTTCCATGCTTTTCTTGCCCTTGTCATACGACGAAAGGCTAGGCATATCGGCGTGGTCGCCTAGGTGAATAATCTTGACGTTCTTATCGCGGAACTCGTCTACGATATAGTTGCCAATCCAACGAAGGTGGTCAACCGGCACACCTGCTTTCGCTTGGGTGTCCGGAATAACGAGATGTACGGTCTGTGTACGCATAACGCTCCTTTGGTTGCCCCTAAGGAGTTTAGCGTAAACTGTTGATAAAGTTGTGGATACCTTAGATTACGTTGGCAATCTCGGCGGGCGTGACGGTGTACATATCCTGCCAGTCACACACCTTGGCGTACCCACAGAACCACAGAGCAGCGGCCACAAGTCCAGAGCAAATCCATGTGCCGTTACGACGCAGGCAGATGCTGTCCGGCAGGAACATATCGAGCGCACAGCTGAATATCGTGAGCCAGCCATAGGGCTTACTCACCTGAGTCTCCAGGAAGTTCAGGAAGTCAGCTCGGTTCACCTGAGGCGGGAGCGATACGACTTCGTACATTCCCCCTGGTGCGACGCTAGAAAGCATCTTGTTGTCCGTGACGCCTGCGGCCTCGGCCTGGATAATCACCCAGTCGTCTCCCTGTTTTGCCTTCAGAACCGCTACATGGTTCCATTTGGCGTTCTTTATTTCTGCCTTGACTCTACGCTGGGCGAACCTAATTGAGGCCCCAATAATGCCCTTAGAGTGGCACAGAATGATGTCACCGGCTTCCATCTTCACCTTCCAATGTTTCAATACGAGATTCAAGTTCCGCTATTTCATTATCCTGGCGCTCGTCCACAGGGTCCTCAATGTTCTGGTGGCCGTGATGGGTGGCGAAGTAGGTACTTACGTAGGCGGAGATAAGACAGCAGACAATCAACTTCCAAGTGAAGTGGGTAACGGCGCACTTAACAGCGAAGATGTTGGCAATCCAGAAGCCTACTTCGGTCAGGCCAGCAATGTGGCTCCGGCCACGGGCTTCAGCCTGCACCATGAGGACTGAGAATACGTTGGCGACAGCGAGGGAGAGTGCTGCGAGTAGGGCTATCTTCATACTTCTCCGTTCCATTCGCCATAGAACGGTTCGATTTCGTCTAGGCGCTCAATGATTTCACTGAGTTTCTGGTTTGAGTCTAGGTCAACTTCGTAGTCCATCTCGGAGTGCTGGGCATCCTTGGTGGCCATCTCCTTGATTTCGCGGATCAATTCCTCAACTCGGTCAAGCAGGGTGTGGGTTTCACGGATGATGCGGCCATCGTTCTGAGCCATAGAGAACATGCTCATGCCGACCACCGACTCAATGAACAGGGCCATGTAGGAAGCCCATACGTTCCACCAGCCGATAACCGTGATGTCGAAGGTTCCCCAGATAGCACAGCCAATGGTGACGAGAGTGATTGTTCCAATGAAAGCCCAGCGGCGTATGCCGAACTGAATCTTCCAGGAGACGTGCTCTCCTACACTGATTGGCTCCCCACTGACGGGGTGCTTGTACTTCGACATTTAATCCTCAAACTTGGCTAGGTGTTCTTCCAGGTCTTTGCGTAGACGCTTGGTGTCTTTACGGTTAGCCTTCACGTCTCTTTCAATGCGGTCAATGGCATCTCTGATGGTGCTACCGCCGTTGTTGTGCATCTCTTTGTTCAACTTCTTCCAGCCATAGACAGCAACTGGGATAACGAATACTGACAACACTTGTGCGATGTTGGCGGTAGTGTTCAGCATTATGAGAGCGTGTGGACCGTTCCGACTACAGCAGGGTTGAGTCGAAGGAATGTCTGAGGTTCACGTCCGTCTACTGGGTGGCCCTGCGATGGCAAGACCTTGGGAGCGTTGACCCATACGTAGGAAGGGTCGCCCTGTTCGCCCATGCTTACCGTGAGGATGTCACCGTGTTCAACGTCGACAACGATGGCAGTGTGCCAGCCGGTTCCTGGGCCGTATACCACAATGTCACCAGCCTGAACCTGGTCTACTGGGATGTGGGTGTTGTGGCTAAGGAGTGTGCCGGTGTAGCCCTCGTGGTCGTACTTCTGACCGTTGGGGTCGCCCAGGCCAGCGAGCCATGCGCAGAAAGTAACAAAGGCTGAGCAGTCGCAGTTGACTGGGTACTTGACCGGCCACTGACCGATGGCGCTCATGCGCTCAGGGCCTTCCGTGTAGTTGAACGGGTGCGTGGCCTTGTTCTGGGCGAACCAGTTGGCGTTGGTGATAAAGTTCTGAATAGACATTAGTTGATTCCAATCGCATAGATACTTACGCACGCCGCGGTCAGGCCGGACGCACTGGCGGTAACAGAGAGCGTGATGGTCGCTGAAGCTGTGCCAGTGGCGTTGCTAATGATTTGAACGCCAGAGAAGCCAGCAACAGTTGAAGGCTCGGTGAGGCCGAAACTGGAGTTAGTTGCGATAGAAGTTCCGTTTGAGTCAGTCAAAGTCCAGACATAGTTAGGAGTTCCTGTGTAACTTCCAGGCTGTACCTGTACGAAAACCATGTAGTTGGTGAAGCCAGAAACAGTTACCGTACCGATGTTTCCTGAGTAACCAAAGAATCCAGATGTGCTGAGTGCAATCTGGGAGCCATTAGTTGTACCAGTGAAAAGGTTAAGTGGCGGGTGTGCTACGGAAGTCGTAGAAGCAGAGGTGACACGGCCCTTGGCGTCAACAGTAACAACTGGGATAGCAGTGGACGATCCATACGTACCTGCGGCCACGCCTGAACTAGCGAGCGTTGCGGCTGTAGCGCCTGACGAGCCAGAGGGAGTGGTAACGTCGCCGGTTAGCGAGGTGATGCCGGTAGCAATCGTGCCGAGAGCGTGGGTGTGGTCTACTGCGGCGGCAATGGTACTTGCGCCCTGAGCGTTGACCGAACTGGTGTTGACCGTGGCAGGAACAGTGGCCGTGCCGGTGTTTTGAAGCAATGGCTTCAAGGACTGTACGGCGTTGTTGGCTTCCTGGGCTTCGGTAGCTGACCAGATAGGAATGAAAAGCGCACCGAGGTTGTGAGCCACAGCGGTCGTGCCATCGTACCCACGGGTAATGATGTTCAGCGATGACGAGGACTGCCAGGTGCAGAGAATCTTCTCCTCAGTGGCCGTACCGTAGTCCACGGCGATGACGATGTATGTCGAGCTGTTTAGCGTCTGTGTCTGCGAGGAAACCCACGACGACAGCGAGGTAGAACTGTTTAGCAAGCCAGTAAAGGATGCGGTAATTCCACCAGAGTTGGAGATAGTACCGGCTGCGCCAGCACCTACATAGGCACGTACAGGATAGGTCATACTTCTATTCTACTTTCAGGTCGTTGCTACGGGCGAGTACGGAACATAACCGCCGATGGTCTTAAGGGTTACTACGCAGTCTCCTTCAAAGCCGTTCTCGTAAATGTCACGGCGCTTGGTGGGGAGCCAGTCGATGCTGTCAACGATGACGTTGCAGATGAGTGGGCCTTCTTGGTACTGGGTGATGGTCTGGTTCTCACGCAACTGCTCGAAGAACGAGAAGGTGTCGTAAGGGTCGTTGTAGACTTCCAGGCCCTCAACCGAGTTGACCGAGAACGATTGGATAACCACCATGATCTGTGTCTCAGATACCGTGGTCGGCCAGCCCTTGAGCGTCCAGCGGTGGAGCGTAGGCGTGGTCAGCCCGTCACCATTGATGGTAACTGCAACCTCAAACTGCTGGGCACGGTCTACCTGGTCGGGCGTGAAGGTAACAGTCTTTTCGATTTCGCTGTAGGCGTTCACGTTGTAGGACTCAATGGCGATTGTCTGGGGTTCAAACGAGTCGTTCGGGTCCATGTACAGCGTGGCTGAGGCCGTGGCCGCTGCGGAGAGGAATACGCCATAGTCGAAGTAGACCGGAATCTTCTGGTCAGGTACGCCATAGTCGAAGTACCCAGTCCAGAGTGTGCCACTCTCCACGTAGGCGTTCACGTTCTTGGAGAACGCTCCCTGGCCTTCCACCGTGAACATAGGAACCTTGAGGATTGGGTCCCAGTCGATTGACTGAATCACACCTGTTCCAGCCACCATGAGGTCAGACTGGTAGGCAGGTGAGAGTGGGTCGCCCTTGATGTAGGTTGAGAGGTCGAGGCGTCCGAGTCCGGTGTAGTTAGGCTCGGTGATGCCACTGAGAGGGTCAACGTAGTTGTTCCAGGCAAACCATACAAAGCGGTCGTCACCCATGATTGCCGTTACTGGCAACGTCACTGGCTGAAGAATGTTAGGAATGGTCGGACCAGACTTCAGGTCACCGGCCTGTTGCTGATTGGGGTCGTAGGCCGAGAGAGTCTGGGCCATGCGGATACCCTTGCTCGTACCAATGAAGATGAAGTTCAGGTAGGCGTAGAGGCAGGTGGGGTATTCGTCCGGCGACATAGGCAACGCCTGGACTGGGTAGTTCAGGGTGTAGGGCTGGGAGAACGAAGTAACCGTGGTGTTCTGGGTCAGGTCAAGACGGTAGATGGAGCCACCGTAGCGGTGGGTAGAAACGTCCGTGTATGACTGGGTACCGTTGTACTTGTTGAGGTGGAGCTGAAACGTAGTCGCTACCGTGTCGGTTGAGGTAAAGACGTACCCAGAGACGTAGGCTTGCGATGCACCGAGCGTAGCGTCCGACCAAATCCAGTTGGCATTTGGGTGAACCATCATCAAGTCGGGTGGGCTGGCGGCGTTCGCGATAGCGACCTGTGGGGCCGTACCAGGGGTGTGCACTGAACTGAATACGTAGAGTCGGTTGCCTGCCGCAGCAAAGACCGTGTTACCAATCCAGCAAACCAGGTGGTAGCCAGTGAAGGTAGGCGTGGGAAGGGTGGTGACCGAGAAAACGCTGTAGGTGTACGCAGTCAGCGTCAGCGAAGAGCCGGAGCCGGTGGCTGGCTGAGAGAGGGTGATGCCGGTTGAACTTGAGACTGCCGTGACCGTAGTGTTGGCAGGGATGTTCGGGCCAGTGATAGGCGAGCCGACGTTGACGCCAGCGTTCGACGTTACCGTTACGCTCGTTGAGCCACTCGTTGTCGATCCACCCGTCAGCGTCAGCGTTGCCGAGCTTTGAGTGATGGCTTGGCTAAGAGTGATGGTGTTGCCAGAGGCCGCAGTGACCACGGTTCCTGGGGCAATACCAACGCCAGTCAGCAAAGTGTTGACTGATGGGAGCGTACTGCCAGAGGCCAGGGTAATCGTGTTGCTTGGAGCGGTGCTGGAGTAGATGGTGTAACCGTTGAAGGTTGCTGGCGATGCCGAGCCACCACCCACCGTGTCGTTTGCAGCGTAGAGATTAGCCGCGTTGGTCAGGGTAAATGGCGTAGTTGAAGGCTGGAAGTAGTAGATACCAACGTTGGTGGCAACGTACACGTAACTGTCGTTAGCGTCTATTGAGTAGACGTAGTTGATGCCAGTCGTACCAAGGTTCACGATGACAGGTGTGCCCCAGCTACTGCCGGAGAACATGTTGATTTCTTTACCGTCCGTGACGATGGCGTAGCCACCACAGCGCACCAGCAACGTGTTGTTATTGGTCACTGGGTAGTTCAACTGCGTAGCGTTCTGGAGCGTCATCTGGTACGGCATGGTGAAGGCGTCAAGGCCGAAGGACGAACGAAATCGTGTCTCCTGGCTGTCTCGCTTCTGGTCGAGCAACAACTGACCTGCACCCATTGACCAGTCATCCTGCTCACGACGCCACAGACCTTCAGTGTTAACCGTTCCTTCACCAGCAATGTTCGTGAAGTTAATGGACTGACGCTGGGCTGGCATCGTGCGGTGACGGAAAGCCTCACGGCGGTATGGCTCAAACGAGGTGTCGATGGGGAACGTGCGGAGTGGTACACCGTTGGTTCCACCAATAGCAACGGCGTAAGGCCCCAGATTGGAGAGGTCTACGATGCCGTAGGGTGACGATGCTACGTAAGCGTTGAACGCATCGGAGTTGTCGGTACTCGTTTCCGAGTAACCAAAGGTAGTGGACCTGATGTCGCCCGACACTAGAAGCCTCGTACCTTCGTGTACTGACGACTCAAGCGGTCAGCTTCCTCATTGATACGTGCCTGTCTACGTGCCATAAGAGCGTTCACCGATCCTGCAATAGCGTTCGGCATTACTTCCTGAGCCTTGCGTGGGTCAGGCTGAGATTCCATGAAGTTACGTGAGATTTCACGTGGGAGCGTCAGGTCAATCTCCGCACCCAGGGCTGGCAAGTCCAGCATTGTTGGGGTCATGTTCGGGATGTTCGGCGTGTCAGCGGCCTGGATAGTTACCGTGCCATTGGCCGTTGACGGTGTCGAGATGGTGATGCTGCTTGACGAGATGCTGATGCCGGTGATGGTCGTACCAATCGTGATACCAGTACCAGCCAGGGCCATGCCTGTGTACAGACCAGAGGTGTTGGAAACACTGGTGATAGTCGTGCCACCGTTGGTAGTCGTACCAGTAAACGTCGCGGCAACCTCACTGCTGTAACCGTTGAACGGTGGGGCTTCGTCGTTCGTGCCAGGTGTGTTCACCAGGCTGTCTGACGTGTCCACCAGGCTGATGAACGGCGCTGAGTAGGTGACGTAGATGGGGAGTCCAGGCCAACCGGCTTCACGGATAATAAGGCCCAGGCCCGATGGGAACACTGGGTCAGTGCTGTTCTGTTGCCAACGCACTACCTTCCAGGACTTAATCGCTGGGAAGGTACGGTACGGTGGAGCGATACGGTAGCGAACTTCAAGGATGTCGATGAAGTTGGCAGGCAGGTCGCCAAGGTCGTAACCGGCGAACACTGGGTTGTACGTAATCTCAGCCACGCCCACACGGAACAGACCGTTGCTGGGGCTGGAGAGAGAACGCAGGTCGTCGTTGATAGCCACGCCAATGTCGTAGCGACTGTACCGTGGGTTGAGGTAACCGAGGGTATTGGCCGCATGGGTCGTAGCGATTGAACCGTAGTAACCACGGATAACTGTGACGGTGTTTACCGTAGTGTCGAAGGACGTGACGTACATTACTTCCAGGTCAACCGCAATGATGACACCAGGAGCAACCTGGGCCGCCTGCTGGCTGGTGATTTGAAATGTCACATCGTCTGAGCCAATGGCATTGACGAGCTGGACGACACGCTCACGAGTGCCACCCATGACACGGCGGTATACCTTCTCAATAACGTCGCCAAATGTCGTACCGTTTCCGGTACTACTTGATCCACCTACGGTAATAATTGAGGGCATATATATCCTTTAAGCGACGCGGAAGATAGTAAGAACGCTGTTGGTTTCGTTCTCGGCAAAGTACGAGTTGTCACCTGAGTTAAAGGTGTTAACGAACGTAGTTCCTGCTGCGATGTAACCGAAGAAAGAGCCAGTCGCTGTCTGCAAACTGGAACTAGCAATCGGCTTCATCGCCTTCTGGTACAGACCGATGTTGGTAGTGCTCGCCAAGTAGTTGCCGACGAACACGCCAGAGGTAGGTACGGTGATGAGAACGTTGGAGAAGATGTAGTAGTAGCCAGCCGTGTTGATGGTAATCACGTTCGTTGAAGTGTTGAACGAGATACCGTTAGAACTGACGACTACGAGCGAAGGCTGGAGCGTTCCACCGGCAGAGACAGTGAACCCTGCGGTCGTTGAGAGGCTGAGGTAGGTAGGGCTTACTCCTGAACCCTGAGTACCCTGGTTGCCCTGGAAACCCTGATAGCCCTGGTATCCCTGGTAGCCCTGGCTACCCTGTGCACCAGTAGCTCCAGTGAAACCCTGTGCTCCCTGAGCGCCTTGGCTCCCTTGAACACCCTGCGTACCCTGAGCACCAGCTGTACCCTGAGCGCCCTGTGAACCTTGTGGCCCACCATAAGCACCCTGCGTACCCTGGTTACCTTGTGGCCCAGTTCCACCCTGTGCCCCTTGCGAGCCAGTTGATCCTTGGTACCCCTGAGGGCCTTGTGCACCCTGTGCTCCTTGAGCGCCCTGAGGCCCACCGTAGGCCCCCTGTGCGCCCTGAGGCCCCTGAGTGCCAGAGACGATGGCATCCCAGTTTCCTGTTCCTGAGTTGTATTGGCGAAGAACGGTCATTAGTTAGTTGCTGGTGCTGGTGCAGTTGTGGGTGCTGGGAAGTGCTCGTTAATCCATGACTGGGCAAACGCTACTGCGGTGGCATTGTCAGGCCAAGGCTTGTTGTCAAGGTCGTGTGGCTGGAACCAGAATGGGTCGCCATTGGCGTTCGGCGCGGATGGGTTCCACGCGTAGATTGCGAACGGAGCAACGGTGTCCACCGTGTAGGTGACTGTGCCGAGAGCAGTTGGCGCTGGGCAAGTTGATGGTGGTGTGTATTCCGGCGTTGGGATAGTTGACATGATTCTCTCCTTAGTAGACGCTTGTTGGACCTTGCAATACGGTATACGTTACTGGGTGAACCGCAGTTTGTTTAAAGTAATTGGCAACAGTTGATGGACCATTAGCAACCGTAACAAAATAACCATTGCCCCAGGTGATGGCTGTAAAGTTTGCGTTAGTAGCAGTGCTACTGGTCCAAGTATTTCCATCTACGCTGTATGCAACGTTGCCATTGCTAGAAACAGCAACAAAATTGCCACCGCCGTAAGTTACGCAGTTCCAACTGTAACTAGTAATATTTCCGTTATTCCAGTTAATACCGTTAGTGGAGTAAATGTTGTACCCCTGACTTGCAACTGCTACAAATATTCCATTGCCCCAGGTGACGCTATCCCAACTACCACTCTGCGCCAAAGTGCAAGCAGTCCAAGTTGTACCGTTAGTTGAGTATGCGCCAGAAGTTGATGGACCCCCTGCAACTGCGACAAAGGTTCCATTGCCGTAAGTAACGCCGCTCCAAGCAGAACTACTTGGCAATGTGGAAGCAGTCCATGACGTTCCGTTGGTTGAATACGCACCGGTAGTGGAACCCGAAGCGACTGCGACAAAGGTTCCATTGCCGTAAGTGACGCCAGTCCAATAGACGCTACTAGGCATTGTTGAGGCGGTCCACGTTGTCCCATTAGTTGAGTAGGCTCCGGTGGTGGTGCCTGAAGCAACCGCTACAAAGTAACCATTGCCGTAAGTGACGCTGTCCCAGTTTCTACTGCTGGGCATTGTTGAGGCAGTCCATGACGTTCCGTTAGTCGAATAGGCTCCTGCAGTAGTTCCTGAAGCAACCGCAACGTAGTAACCATTGCCGTAAGTAACGCCGCTCCAAGCAGAACTACTTGGCAATGTGGAACTACTAAAGCCAGTTGAAATTGTGCCAGTGTAACTAGTTTGGACAGTTACGTTTGAACCAGACGCGATAAGCGTTGATGTAGAAACAGTAGAGTTTGCCGGAACATTGTAGGTGTAAGCATTTTGCCCGACAGTAAATGTTGCTCCGTTTGTACCTGCGTACAGCATGAGAATTGACGAAGCGCCAAGCGTTATTGTGGCCGATTGAGAATTGGTAGAACTCAACTGACCCTGCATGAGGTATGACAAACCAGATGCGGCTGGAGCCTGCCACGAAGCAGTCGTACCGTTCGACGTTAGTACCGTGTTGTTTGCGCCAATGGCGAGTGGCGTGTAAACCGAGGTTGAGGTAGCAACTGGGATTGATCCAACCGCCGGAGCTGTAGACGTGTTAAGTCCACCGTTAGCAACGGGCAAAGTGTTGGACATTTTTGCCAGGTCGGTTGTGGTGAAGCAGTACCAGACACCTCCGGTGTAAACAAAAATGTAAGCAGCGTTGAGGGGGATGGTGTAGGGCGTAGATGCCGAGTAAACCGTTCCCGATACAGAGACAGAGTTAGTTCCACCGAGAATGTTCACCGTGTAAGCAGACAAGTTTTTAATCTGGTAGATAGCACCGTTCTGAGGGGTGGCTGGAAGCGTAATCGTTTGACCCGATGTGCCCGAAGTTCCAAAGATAGTGAACTCGCCAACACCTGCCGTTGCTGTTGCAGAACGAACCACTAGAGAGTTAGGGATTTCGTTAGTCCAGGTCCCAGGAGTACCGGCTGTGATGCAAATCCAGATGGTTCCAGTCTGGTCAACTACAACGTCGCCCATTGCAAACGTGCCGCTTGCTGGAGCACCAGATGTTGTCGAGCCGACAATGCGAACGTTACCTGCCGTAGCGCCTGTAAGACCTGTTGCCTTGTAGTCAGTAGCTGAGACTTCGCCAGAGAAGGTAGGGCCGGAAACTGAGCCTTGTGCTCCCTGGTTGCCCTGCGCACCTTGGTTACCCTGGTTACCTTGATACCCCTGAGGGCCTTGAGAACCTGTTGCACCAGTAGCACCCTGAGAACCTGTTGCACCAGTAGCACCCTGAGGGCCTTGAGAACCTGTTGCACCAGTAACACCCTGGTAGCCTTGAGAACCTGTTGCACCAGTAGCACCCTGAGAACCTGTTGCACCTTGAGCACCAGTAGCACCAGTTGAGCCAGTCGCTCCCTGATAACCCTGGTTACCCTGCGAGCCTTGTGTACCTGTAGCACCCTGAGCGCCGGTAGAACCCTGAGCACCTTGAGGGCCAGTAGAGCCAGTCTGACCCTGGTATCCCTGAGGGCCTTGTGCGCCGAGAGTGCCTTGTGCACCCTGCGTACCTTGTGGACCTGATGCACCGTAGAGGTTGACCGACCATGAGCTGTACGTTCCCGATCCCGTGACCGTCAAGACTGAGACGACGAGTACACCCGTGCCAGCGTTGTACGAAGAAATCACACCGACCATAAGTTCGCTTGCGTTGTACGCAATAACGACTTCCTGGCCGGTTGAGTAGGAAAGACTTGTGCCTACGGTGAGGGTCTGTGTTCCCGTGCCGATAGTCAGCGAAGTGGTGGACGTAGTGGCGAACTTGTCACCAGAGTTACCCTGGTTACCTTGGTAACCTTGGTTACCCTGGTAGCCCTGGAATCCCTGTGGGCCTTGAACGCCTTGGTTGCCCTGGTAGCCCTGTGTTCCCTGAGGGCCAGTCTGCCCTTGGTAGCCTTGGTTGCCCTGAACACCCTGAACACCCTGTGCTCCAGTGGCTCCGGTTGAACCCTGGAATCCCTGTGCACCCTGTGCGCCGGTAGAACCTGTGGCTCCTTGTGGACCCTGGTATCCCTGGGGTCCTTGGTATCCCTGCGAACCTTGGCTTCCAGTGGCTCCTTGAACGCCTGTAGCGCCCTGTGTGCCCTGGAAACCCTGGTTACCTTGATAACCCTGCGGGCCTTGGCTTCCGGTCGCTCCTTGAACGCCTGTGTTGCCCTGTGTTCCTTGTGTTCCTTGTGCCCCTTGTGGGCCGGTAGAACCCTGAGGGCCTTGTGCACCCTGAGGGCCTGGAGTGCCGGTTGTAGAGGTGTCAGCCCAGAGGATAGAAGTGTTAGTCGGTGGGGTTGGACTCTCAACGATTCCGGTGACACCCTGGTAGCCCTGCGCTCCCTGAAATCCCTGTGCCCCTTGGACGCCCTGAGGACCCTGTGAACCAGTTGCACCCTGAGTAAGGATGAGTGAGTCGTCGTAGGTCCAGTAGGACTTAGCGTTCGTTGAACCTACTGGGTAGAGGACACGGACGTAGTAAGCAGCGGCTTCTGGTACAACCAGTTCCCATTGGCCAGGACCACCGAAGTCGGTACTGGTGGCAATAGGGCCTGCGTCGGGCGAGCCTGAAGGTGGGTTTTCTCCTGCACCTGGAGCAGACGTGAAGCGAGAAGCCAGCCATGCGTCAACCTGTGCGCCATTGAGGAATCCTGATGGACCTGCAACAACGCCTGACAACATGGGGGTGGTAGACATTTAGACCGTTTCTCCTGCGTTCACAGCGGCCTGAGCCGCATCGTACTTAGCACCAATCTTGGCGTCGCCACCAAGGTTCATGCCGGTTTCAATCTCCCACTTAGAACCAGCTCGACGTTCCAGTTCAGCAGCACCCTTGACCGACTTAGGCTGTACGCCATCCTTGCGGAGTCGCTTGTAGGCGGCTGCATCTTTGTGCATTACTGCGGTGTTCTTCTCAATGCTGGCGGCTTCTGAGCGAGTGGGCATCGCTGAAGCGGCAATCGAGATGGACTGAATCTTGCAACCAAAGCAGTCCTCGGCGCAAGTGTCTGGGTCGTACTGGTGTCGTGCCATTATGAAATGCAATCTCCGTATCCAGCGGCAGTGAGGGCCGCAGCCTCGGCGTCAGAAACTTGAGTGACGTTCATATACACTTTAGTGATATATGGGTCCTGGCTCACCGTAACCTTTTCAGGTACTGGTGGGCTTACTTCGAAGTTGATGAAGTATGAGGTTGAGTAGGGAGCAGACGGGTTGTACGGATCGTATGGATACGGAATGTTCGTATTCATGTTCTCCGCAGTAGCCGTGTCTTGAACGAACTCGCCGTTCGACAAGGCAAAGACCATGACGTAACGTGGCCGATTAGGGAAGTAACGCCATAGCCTTCGCTCTATCCCACGAGAATCTGGAAGGATTGGTGGGTTGTCTTTTACCTGTGGTGGGGTAAAGGTAGGCATCGTTGCCTACTTCTTGCGACCGTTAGCTCCAAGACGGAAGGCAGCTTCGGTGTCGGTAAGACCACGACCACCAGATGTCTGAGTCTCAGGCATTGGCTGAGTAGGCGTACCTACTGGCTTCGTTACACGGGTGTAGCCGTTGTCCTGAGATTCCTCAAGCAAGGTAGCCGCACGGAAGTCAATAGGCATACCTGCTGGGCGACCGTCTGGGCTGAACTGAGCGTCGTACTTAGTAGCCATGACTATTCTCCGTAGACTCGGAATGGAACTACGTCAGGCTGGTCAGCGTTTGAGCCGTACTCAATCGTGGTGATTCCAGTAATCTCTGGAGTGCCCTTGACGTAGGCGTTGGTGTTTGACTCTACGCCACGATTGGCTGGGCCACTCGTTTCGGTAGAAGTCACAGGCGTCGGGATGAAGCCAGTGTCGATCGTGTTAGCGGTAGTTCCACGAAGGAACTCGGCACTAACAGTCTGGAAAGATGCGCGTGACTGCATTATTGGGCGTCCTTTGTCATGTTGCAGCATCCGCAGTAGCAGGGGTCTGGAGCCTGGTCGAACTTGCCATAAGCAGAGTCGTTTCGGGCAGCAGCAGCGGCACGGTTGCCGATAGTGGGTGTCATAGATACTGGCGTGTTAACGTCGCGTACCAAGCCAAGTCCGGTTGGAGTTGTGCTCATAGTTTTTCCTCGCTCGTGTGTTGGTCTTTAAGAGAGACGAGGTTGCCGTGGCTGTCGGTTAACCGACCACAGCTGAGACAAAAAATCTCATCTATGCCAGCTTGTACATCCCTGCTACCGCAGTTCTTACATGCACGGGGCCACGACAACTTCGTATCCTCTCTAGTTACTGGCTACTAGGCCAGTGGTGAGCCGGACTCACCGAGGTCTACTGCTGGCTCGTAAGCGGTTCCAGTACCAGGAGTGGTGCTGATGTCGCCACCAAGGAGTGAGCTTGACTCGATGCGGATTACTGAAGCCTGACGGAAGATTCCGTAAGCACCAAGCCAGTACCAACCCATTGGTACGAAGCGGCGCAGGCGGTCAGTTACAGGACCAGGTACTACGTGTGGGAACGCACCGTTACCGTCAACGTATGAGTGAGCCTTGGCAAGAGCCTGGCGACCAACGATGATAGTACCGTAGACGTTCGTTGAAGAAGCACCAGCGCCCTGGAATACAGGAGCACGAGGAGTTTCGATCCAACGGACACCTTCGAACGCACCGAGTTCACCGTTCCAGATTTCACCTGGCTGAGCGTATACGTGTGGTGCACGCCAACCCTGGATGTTAGAACCTGAAACAGTTTCGCCCTGAAGGTCTGCTACGAGGTCTGGGTGGATGTAACCAACGTACATGCCGCCGAACGTAGGAACGTTCTGAGCACGGAGACGGGCACGAGCCACACGGATGTCGAGCGATGAAAGGGTGTTGCTTGAAGATACACCGGCACGAGTAGTAACACCAGTCTGGAGCGAAGTTGCGCCAAGGCCAGATGCGTACTGTACGTTTGAACCAGAGTCAAGAGCAGCACGAGCAATCGTGTCCAGCGAAACACCAGCGTTGTAACCAACTACGTTAGCAACGATTGGGTCGATGTCGACGAATGAAGTACCACGGAGCTTGGCAGTGGTAAGAACACCGTTACCGTATTCAGCAAGGGTCAGAGACACAGTTGAGTCTGACATTGCAACAGTGGTGATGTCGCTTGTTTCGGTGAGAGCCGTGGTTGAAATCGGCAGGTCGTTCACGATGGTGAACTGTACCGAAGCACCAGGCATCGACTGAGCGGTAGGCTGAACGTCAGCTACAGCGTCGAAGTAAAGCTCAGGACGCAGGGCGAAGTACGCCATACGGTCATAAGCGGCTTTTGAGAAGTCAAGAGTTGAGCTTCCCGTGGGGTTGTCTGAGTAACCGTCAATGGCCATCACAGACTCCTTTCTAGGTTAGTGGTTTAACGCACGTTCCTAGAAGTCCAGACGCCCAGTTTTTCGTACTGGGATTCTGCTACGATCTTCATGGCTTCCTCTGGGCTTGTTGCTTCTTGGATACGAGCAAGGAACTCCTGGCCCAAATCGGGACCGGCTCCTGACGTACCAATCGTTGCACCTTGGGCGCGACGTAGAGCATCAAGTTCTCCATCGACAGCGGGGTTGGATTCCTGCTGAGGGGTCAAAATGCCATATTCTTCTGCGGCCTTGCGGATTGCCTCTACTGAGGAATCTCCGTCATAAGCCTTTCGAAGTAAAGCACCTGCACCCGTTTCAGGTATACCAGCCTTAGTGAACTGAAGTTCGAGCTTTTGCTTCTCTAGTTCAGCCCTTGCTGATTCAAGTTCCTTGCGAGCCTTGTCAGCTTCACGCAACTGACGCCGAATATTCGGGTCTAGCGGCTGTGAGCCTTCGTTGGTTTCGTCAAGTTCGTTGTCGAGGTCGGACATGTTGATCGCTCCTTCTAGGTACGCGCCTTGTTCAGAGGTAAACAAAACGGATAAATTGTGCACTTTACGCACTAATGGCGCACTTCCCATTAGCGGGTTTGGTGAACAGCTCACCCGTGCGCTAACGGGGCCGAACTCCTAATCCTTATTGTACCAGGATTAAATCGAGGCTGAACCGATTCCCGTAACACCCTTGGCTGACTCAGAGTAGCCACCGCCCTTTTCAAACGGTGCAGCCTTGGCTTGAGCGGCTCGCTCGGCAGTTGTCTGGGCGGCCTGAAGGTTGGTTCCTTCGTAGCCTGCCACCTGAGCGCCTACAAGGGTGGCTGTGTTGACCGTAGGGGCGTTTGCGCCTGGAGCGTTACCTGTCAACTCAACGTCCTTAGAAGCGGTCTGTAGGGCCTTCTGAGCGGAACCTAGCGTAAGTGTTTGGTATGGGTCCTGCATGACCGACTGGCCAGCGCCAGCGATACGTACCATTTCACCCAGGTCACCGGCTTGACCAGCGTTAAATCCCTTGAGGCCAGCCTGCTGTGCAGAGTACTGAAGGTTTGCTCCGAGAGCCTGACGCTCAATAACCGGCTCGGCCTTTACTGGATCGAGGAAGTAAGCGACTAGACCGCCCTTGCCGATACCGTGCTGTTGCATAAACTGGTTCTGCAAGTCCTGGGGCAAGGATTCTACTGCCTGGTAACCGTAGGCAACTCGGCGTGAAAACTCAGCCGCAGAGACGTTTCCTGCCACCAACTTGGCGATAGGGGTCATCTTGGTCTTGGGGTCTGGGGTCGTAAGAAACCCTGCTGGAAGACCTGCCGCCTGTGCTGTCTGCTGATACGAGTTCACAAGCGTCATGTACGTGGCTTCAGTGAGGGGCTTAGTGCCGTTGGCCGCCGCTTCCTTCTGTTGCTGGATAAGGCCAGCGAACTGGGTCTTGTACTGGTCGGTGTTACGGACCATGTTCATCAGTTCTTTGGGGTTAGTGATGTTGTCAGTGAACGCCCACTTAAAGACCTCAGGGGCCAGGGAGTTCATGTCAACCGACTGAAGCCATGCGTCTAGGGTCTGGTAGGCGCTGTTCTTCTGGTTCGACGTTGCCGTGGCGTTGGCCACTTCCATAGCGTTCTGGCCAGAGATGTTGATTGCTTCAAGGAGCGTGTCACGACTCTGTTGCTGGGATACCGTAAGGCCAGGGCCGAAGTTCTCAGAGAGCGTTGGGGCCTTGGTAGTGTCACCACCGAGGTCCTTAGCGATGGCGTTCAAAGCCTCAACAAAACCCTTGGAATACGAAGATTGTGTCTTGGTTCCACCAGTCAGCCAGTCGCTAGGGTTAAATCCCTTGATGCCCCCGAACATGGCCTCAAACAGGGCTGGGCCACCCTGAGTAAGAATCTCAGTGGTAAGGGCGTCAGCGCCACCAGAAGTGATGTTTCCTGCTGAGTCGGTGATTCCACCAGGTACGTTAACGGGAGTGCCACCCAGCTTGAGAGCGAGTGCCTGGGCGGTAGAGGCATTAGCGTTGGAGCTGATGAGAGCCTTTGCAATAACGCTTGCTGGTGGGTACTTAATCGCTGTTGCGCCATCAGCGCCACCGCCAGAACCAAAGGGATTGAAGATAGTGGTCGTTGTAGTTTTCTGTTTTGCTCGCTTCATTACTGCTCACTTCCTGGCATAGGTGCTGCTGCGCTCATGCGACCTTCGGCTGGGGATGGAACTGGTTGCTGTGATGGGTTAGCCATCTGTGCCTGCTGGCCACCGGCCATTTCCTGCTGAAGCCCTTGGATAATGGACGCCACCTTTTCCTGGGCGGCTGGAGTCTTATCCCAACCAAAGCCAGGGTGAGACTGGATATGGCCTTTCCATTCGTCCAGACTCATGGGAACTGGGCGTCCGGTCTTAGGGTCACGGCCACCGTTGAGAGCGGCTGACGACTTGGGATCGGTCATGAAGTTAGGCTCAAACTGCTCACCCAGCATCTGCTTGGCTACCTGGCGGTAAGGGTCGAGTAGGTAGGCGGTCTTGATACCGGCCTGAATCTGGGGAGCCAAGGATGGGTAGAGTCCTGATGCCGTGGTCTTTACGTAGTCCTCGAACGCCTTGCCCTTTTCAGGGGTCATGTCCTGAGCGAGTTCCTTCAAAGTACCGTCCGACATCGGCACGGCGTAGTCATGAGCGAGTTGCTTCATGTCAGCCTGCGTCATCAGTTTCGGCTCTTGAGCTTGAGTTTCTTCTGCTAGTGGTTTGTCGGCCATTTTTTATCCTTGTGGTGGTGGTAGTTTCTGGAACACGCCAGTGATAATTGAGGCGAACTGACTCCAGCCAGGGGTCGTGGAAGCCGTAGTACATTCATTGTACCATTGGCTTTCCAGCGCAGTCTGTTCGGACTTCTCACCAGCGGCGGCAAGGTACTGCTTCTCCCATGACTTTCGAGCATCAATGAGCAGTGGAAGATATTGCTTTTGCTCAGGGGTGAGCGTGGCAACTGCGTTTGAGTCTTTCATGAAACTCTGCAAGTCCTGATATGTGTCAACTGCGGTCTGCTTGGCTTGGCCACCGTAATGGTAGTTACCCCATGCTGAGTTGGTGTTCTCGGCGTAATACTTACCTGAGGTTTGCCATGCGTAGTAGCCCTCTGAACTAAGTCCATCGGAGTATGTGCCTGGGTAGAGCGACTGGTACTCAGGAAGCATGACGTTGTAGAACTGGTAGTTACCGTGCGTAATGCGCATGTTGTTAATAAACTCGGACGGAGTTTCCTTAGCTCGAAGGCCAAGACCCTCAAAGATTTGGGAAGCCACTGGGTCGTACTGTGAACCCTTGCCAACCTGTGAGCCGAGGAAGGCAGTGATGTAAGGGTATGCCTTCACCAATTTTTCGTGGGCGTTGACGTAGGCGACCGATCCGTAGTTCTCGTTCCAAGTAGAGAACGGACTTTCGGTGTGGGCCATTGTTCCAAACAGTTCATTCGGGAAGCGACGGAGAAGTTCAGCAACCTGGAGCGTGTAGGTCGGGAACCTGTAGTCTCCCTGTGCGTCCTTTTCCAGGGCAATCTTGTTGAGCTGAGTCTGCACTTGCGTGTCGCTGGAGATAACTGCTGAGAGCGGAGTGCCTGTGGAAACTAGCGTCTTGGCAGCGTAAAGAGCGGCTGTGTGCCAGTTGGCGTCGTCCTGGAAGTCAGCCCTGTTAATGGGGTTCTTCATGAACTGGTCGAACTTACGTCCAGCGTAGTAACTGATGAGTTCCTGGGC
>Ga0214165_1000788_pt1 | contig 19932 bp, 16 predicted proteins | sample TroBogypolimnion_34_FD_153004 | JGI IMG/M metagenome (GOLD analysis project Ga0214165, IMG submission 153004) | Freshwater microbial communities from Trout Bog Lake, WI - Practice 03JUN2009 hypolimnion v3 | ecosystem: Environmental > Aquatic > Freshwater > Lake > Hypolimnion/Profundal zone ... | reverse complement strand
GAAAGAGCGAGTGCTTCACGAACACTTACATTGCTCGTAAGCAATGTTCTAGGTGCGTAGGTGAGTTCTAAAATTTGATCTGAGGTTCCGATATGACTGACGAATTCAGGATGTGCACTCAGCGTCATTGATAGCGACTTGTTAACTTGAATTGTGTAACCAGCAAAATTCGAACTATTCGAGATCGGAATTGGCGCCGAAGCTTGAATGATTATTCGACCATATCGATTTGGATTCAATTTCCAACTTTTATTCATTGTCAGAACAATTTGAGATGAACTCGCAGATGAAACATTGTATGGACCAAGTGTTGGGCGCTTTAAAAAAGATGTAAACGAGCATCCAGTTCCATTTGGAGCTGGAGCTATGTCACGGAACAATGAGCTCCAAGCCGAAAATGGCTTTGAAAAAATAATAGTGACCGTTGAGCTAGAAGGATTAACAACGAGCGACTTAATGGATCGATATCCATCTGTATAAATACTCGGAACTGATTTTGCATACTGCCACCACGTAAGTAAATCTTCACCGCTAAAAAGTCTTCCGTTAGACCATGCATAGTTCGAAGCAATTGTGTAAACAACCGTTTCAGGTGAGAGCGAAGTAAGTTCTGCCGCCGCAATTGGTCCACCTTCTCCAACAAGAACATCCGACGTTGTTGTCAAAAATGCTGATGGTTGAATGAGATCAAGTACTGCATTTGAAGAAGGATTCGATCCTGCATCAAGGTATCCACATCCATTTAGTGGGCCAGGGACTGAGACAGTAATTGTGTGTGCATTTTCATTCGTTGTAGCAATTGGCTTTTTCGCCGCCCCAGCAACGGCTGCAGGCGAAATCACAATCGCAACAGCAGTGGCCGTCAATAAAGTACGGAAAATAGACCCGCGAAGGATCATGTTGATTACTGCAAGCGAAGGTCGAGTGTCAGCGTGGCAAATGTAAATACCAACGCGACAGCAATGGTGATTCGGTCAAGATTGCGCTCTACGACAGTTGATCCAGCAGCAACAGCGCCCACCGAGCCACCCATCAAGTCAGAGATACCTCCACCACGTCCTGAGTGCAGGAGAACAAGAAATATAAGTGCAACAGCTGAAATAGCCTCAATTGCAACGATTAACCAAGTCAACATCTAAAACCTCCGGATTAGCGTTTTCCAGCGTAGCAGTCGTTGCACGCTTGGATAATTGCCATGAATGATTCAGCCTTAAGACTGGCTCCTCCAACTAGAAATCCATCTACGCCTGTCTCTTTTACGAGAGTTTCAGCGTTCTCGGCATTGACAGATCCGCCATACAAAATTCGAGATTCACTAAGTCCAAGAACTTTCAAAGTGTTTCTGATGAATGAGGTCATTTCTGATACTTGCTCCGATGATGCAGTTAGACCGGTGCCAATCGCCCAGATTGGTTCATACGCCAGTGTTATGAGTTCGCGGTGCTTCGGGTCAATTTTTACTAGAGCACCGTGAATCTGTTCCTTCACGTAGACCTCTTGATCTCCTGATTCTCGAACGTCGAGTGGTTCACCAACACAAAGGACAGCATTCATTCCTGATTTCACAATTGCTTGGAGTGTTTGCTCAACAACAGAGTCACGCTGGGCGTACATTGAACGACGCTCCGAGTGTCCAACAAGTACCCACTTGACGTTAAGGCGCTTGAGCATAGGAGCACTGATTTCACCAGTGTGCGCACCATTGTCATTGGCGTTAACGTGCTGGGCTGCAACTTCCATAGTGATTCGCTCAGAATCAATAATTGAGGTGACGCTTCTGATGTCGACAAACGGAGGAGCTACGACAATGTCTACATTCTCCATTGGCTTGTTCTTCAACATGACTGCGAACTGTTGGCTCAGATGAACAGCCTCGACGTAGTCAAGATTCATCTTCCAGTTACCAATTACGAGCGGCTTTGACGACATTTACTTGCTACTTTCACGTAATGCTTTTAGGCCGGGCAGATCGCCAAGCTCTACAAACTCTAGTGATGCACCACCACCAGTTGAAACAAAACTGACCTGATCTTCTAAGCCAAACATTTGAATTGCTGAGACTGAGTCTCCCCCGCCAATCACAGAAATTGCAGACGATTTAGCAACACATCGAGCAATTGCTTCGGTTCCTTCGCTGAAGCGCTCGTCTTCAAAGACTCCCATTGGTCCGTTCCACAGAACAGTCGCCGCAGAAGTAATCGCTTTCTCAAAATCAGTGATTGATTTTGGACCAATATCTAAGCCCTGAAATCCGTCTGGGATGTTGGAACCGAAATCAATCGGAGTGTCACTTCCACCCTTAGAGCCAAAAGGAAGTCCTACGGCGAGGCCTATTGAATCTTGTGGGATAAGTACTTTGCCACCATCCATAAGTGCTGCACATTCATCTACGAACGACTCGTCAAAGAGCGATCCACCGATTGTTCTGCCTTGGGTTGACTGAAAGGTAAAGGCCATTCCACCACCAACAATCACGGTGTCAGCCTTTTCACACAGAACTTTCACGATCCCGAGCTTGTCAGCAACCTTTGCTCCACCAACAATTGCAACAAATGGTCGGGCAGGATTTTGCAGAAGGCCAGAAAGTGTTGTGACTTCCTTTTGGAGATTTGGTCCTGCAGCACTCGGTAGGAATACCGGTGGCCACATAATTGAAGCGTGCTCACGGTGTGAGGCGCTAAATGCCTCATTGATGTAGTAATCAAAACCCGCAACTAACTGTTCACCAAAAGCTCTATCGTTCTTTTCTTCACCCGGATTAAATCGGAGATTTTCAAGCAACTCAACTTGTGGGCAGAGTTCTTTTAGGCGACGACGGACCGGTGCAACGCTGTATTTTTCGACAACCTCACCCTTTGGCCTTCCAAAGTGAGTACAAGCAACAACAGTGGCGCCACGATTCAGTAGATCTTCAAACAAAGGTAACGTCGCTCTGATTCGAAAATCATCAGTGACTTCTAATTGACCATCGACTTCATCTACGGGTGTATTGAAGTCAACCCTTACAAGAACTCTCTTACCAACAAGGCTTCCCCAGCGTTCGTAGGAAGGCAGTAAATCTGTCATTGACTACTTACCAATGTGTGTCGTTAGGTCAACAAGACGGTTGGAGTAACCCCATTCGTTGTCGTACCAACCAAAGATCTTCACGAGTGACTTGCTGTCATCAATCTTTTGCACCATGGTCATTTGAGAATCGAATGTGCATGATGCAGGTTGTCCAACAATGTCAGAAGAAACAATCGGGTCTTCGGTGTAGACAAGGACACCCTTCAATTCACCTTCAGCGGCCTTCTTAAAGGCTTCGTTAATTTCAGCAACAGATGTAGAGCGAACAATTGCAGTGAAGTCGGTGATTGAACCGTCTGGAATTGGAACTCGAAGTGATGTTCCATCAAGTCGTCCCTTCATTGCTTCAAGGACAAGGCTCGTTGCTCGAGCTGCACCAGTAGAAGAAGGAACGATGTTCACAGCAGCTGCGCGAGCACGTCGAAGATCACTGTGCTGAAGGTCGAGAAGATTCTGGTCATTGGTGTAAGCATGAATAGTGGTCATAAGTCCAGTGTCCACACCGAATGCGTCGTCCAGAACTTTCACCATAGGAACGAAGCAGTTTGTGGTGCACGATGCATTGCTAACAATAAAGTGACTATTTGCATCAAACGTTGAGTGATTAACGCCGTATACAAATGTTGCATCGACATCTGTTCCTGGTGCTGAGATGATGACTCGCTTAGCGCCGGCCTTAAGGTGCGCTGATGCCTTTTCGCGAGTAGTGAAGAGTCCAGTCGACTCAATAACAACATCAATTTTGAGATCTCCCCATGGAAGATTTTCAGGACTGCGTTCGGCAAGGACTTTGATTGTCTTGTTTCCCACTTTGATGCCTTCAGCACTGACTGAGACCTCAAGATCGAGTCGACCCTGGGTTGAGTCGTACTTGAGAAGGTGTGCGTTTGTCTCTGGAGGAGTTAGATCGTTGACTGCTACAACTTCAATGTTTGGGTTGTTAAGTGATGCTCGTAGGAATCCACGACCAATTCGACCAAAACCATTAATAGCTACGCGAGTTGTCACCGGCATGCTCCTTGTTATTAGGGGAACTTCTAGTATCACACTTCAGCATAAAAAATTGGTGCTTGTAGTGAGAATGCGTATCCATCAGGAAAAACCTGCAGGATATTTAGCGTGCGATGTCGCGGTGAAACACTGCGTTTTCGATGTTAAGTCGGTTTCTGATCTCTTCAGCGATAGCAACCGAGCGGTGGCGCCCACCAGTACAGCCAATTGCAATTGAGAGATATGACTTTCCTTCTTTGGCAAATTCTGGAATTTGCCATTCAAGCAACGAGACGACATCCTTCAAGAAATGTTGTGCAGCATCTTGTTCGAGAACATAGTCAGAAACAGGCTGATCAAGTCCTGTCTGAGGTCGTAATTCTTCAACCCAGTGTGGGTTCGGCAAGAAGCGACAGTCAAACACCAGGTCAACGTCACGAGGGATTCCATTGGAGTAGCCAAATGAAACGAGTGACACTCGCATTGTTCCGCCACCTGAAGTCTGCGTGAAGTGTTCAACAATGCGCGAACGGAGCTGATTTGTATTAATAGATCCTGTGTCGATAACTAAGTCGGCTGCATCTCTGATTGATTGCAGCAATGCTCGCTCACCAGTAATTGAATCTGCGAGTGTTGGTGCTGGGAATGGGTGGCGTCTGCGGTTCCCCTCAAAGCGACGAATAAGAACATCATCAGGTGCATCAAGGAAAAGAATTTTTGCATTCTCATGCATCTGTTGAAGCTCTTTTTCAACCGCAAGTAGAGCGTCAGGTTGAATTCTTCCTGATCTGCCAACAATGAATGCAACACCGGCGTAGTCGAGTGACCCTGCAGCAGCGAGTTCACCTACTCGAGCAATTAATTCGAGTGGAAGGTTGTCAATAACAAACCATCCGAGATCTTCGAGTGCAGCCGAAACGGTAGAGCGCCCAGCGCCCGACATCCCCGTAACTAGCAATACCTCACTCATCGTCTGGACTCCCCTTTTTGGGCTTTGGTAGGCCCGGTGCCTGTAAGTGATCGTAGATGCTGCGAGCCACCTCACTTGGAAGCCACGCTAAGGCGTCTAGCTCTTCATACGTTGCATGCCTTAGAGCGTCAAGTGATCCAAACTGTTCCATCAACCGGTCTCTTCGTGCAGGTCCTAGGCCATCTACTCCGTCGAGTGAAGTCGCCACCATGGATTTGCCACGCTTTGATCTATGGAACGTGATTGCGAACCTGTGAGCTTCATCTCTAATTCGTTGCACAAGGTAGAGCGACTCAGATCCTCGCTCTAACACAATTGGATCACTGGTCCCAGGAACGTAGAGAAGCTCTTCACGTTTTGCAATCGCTACAAAGTTGACTCCAGATGCTCCAGCATTCTTTGCGGCCTTCTCCGCCGAGTGAAGCTGACCAAGTCCACCGTCAATAATGATGAGATCCGCACGACGGAACTTAGATGTGGACTGTTCCTCGTTCCAATATCCGAGTCGACGACGAACGACTTCTTCCATTGCGCCGAAGTCGTCATTACCAAGAATTTCTTTAACGTTGAAGTGACGGTATTCAGTCTTCTTAGGCAACCCATCTTCAAAAACCACCATTGAACCAACGTAATTAGTGCCTTGCAAGTGACTCATGTCGAAACATTCAATGCGAAATGGGGGCTGCTCGAGGTGGAGCGCACTTCCTAATTCCTGCAGTGCACGTGACCTCACGTTGTGGTCACTTTGGCGACGAAGTGAGTCTCTGCTGATAACCGCTTCTGCGTCTGCGAGTGCGAGCTCTAAGACGCGTCGACGTTTTCCACGCTGCGGTGCAACAAGTTCGACGTTCTTTCCCCTCATGTCACTGAGGTATTCACCTAGAACTTGTGTAATTGCTTCCTCATTTGAAACGACTACGCCATCTGGAACTGAATCCTTATCAGGAAACAGTTCAGGAAAAACACTCTCTAGAATCTCCGATTCAGATTCGTCAAGCGACTTGTCGATTAAATGAACAGTTCTTCCAATAATGCGACCAAATCGAACACGAAAACGCACCGCTGCGGCTCTTCCACCGTCGGTACTAACTGCAATGACATCAATGTTGGAATAATCATCCAGCACAACACTCTGATCACTCGCCGCTCGCTCCAATGCCGCGAGACCATCTCGAGCGAGACCTGCTGCTTCGTAGTGTTTTGCCTTTGATGCTGCATCCATCCGGTCCTGCAAAAGTGTGCGAAGTTGACGAACGTCACCTTCAAAGAAACGTGACCATGACTGAACTATTTCGCGGTACCCAGCTGGCTCGATCGCCTTTACACATGGACCTGAGCACTTACCAATGTCATAGAGCAAACAGGGGCGTCCAATTCGCTCTTGGTAGTTGAATTTGTGCTTCGTACAAGACCTGAGCGGGAACGCCTGGAGCAACTCATCAATTGTTCTGCGCAGTGCACGAACATCAACAAAAGGACCGAAGTACCGCACACCTTTGATGTGCTTACCTCTCGTTATATACGGCGCAGGAAAATCAGTTCTCATGTCAATAGCAACGTAGGGAAAGCTCTTGTCATCTTTGAGACGCATGTTGTAGCGAGGTTGATTCTCTTTAATCAACTCGTTTTCAAGAATCAATGCATCTAATTCACTTGGAGTAACTATCCAGTCAACACCACTTGCTTCGTTCATGAGAGCTTGGGTTTTTATTGATAGTGATTCAGATTTCTGAAAATAGTTGGAAAGTCGCTGCGTTAGTGAGCGAGCTTTGCCAACGTAGATAACTGTTCCAGCGTCATTTCGAAACATGTAGCAACCACTTTGACGTGGAATACCCGAAGGTTTTTCAAATGTCACGAACTCGCCTGGCCATGAGCCAACACTTCTCGCAGCACAGTTCCCGTTGCGGTCTTCATTTTTGCAATCTTCTCTGGTGTTCCTTCTCCAACAATCAGCCCACCACGTCGACCACCTTCAGGACCAAGGTCAATGACCCAGTCAGCAGTTTTGATCACGTCAAGATTGTGTTCAATAGTGATGACCGTGTTTCCAGCATCAACTAGACGGTGCAGAACAGTCAACAGTCGATTGACGTCTTCAAAGTGAAGTCCAGTTGTTGGTTCATCAAGAACATACAGTGTGTGACCTGTTGGGCGACGTGCAAGTTCTGTAGCGAGCTTTACGCGCTGTGCTTCACCACCAGAAAGAGTTGGGGCGCTTTGTCCGAGTCGCACGTAACCGAGTCCAACATCATTGAGGCTCTGAATGATTCGAAGAATTGCAGGTTGGCGCTCGAAGAACTCGAGCGCCTCTGAAATAGGCATGTTCAATACGTCTGCGATTGACTTTCCTCTATACAAGATTTCAAGTGTTTCTCGGTTGTAGCGAGCTCCATCGCAAACTTCGCAGTTCACGTAAACGTCAGGAAGGAAGAACATCTCAATTTTGATAGTTCCATCACCGGAACATGTTTCGCAGCGTCCACCCTTTACGTTGAACGAGAAACGTCCCTGTTGATATCCACGAACTTTTGATTCTTGCGTCTCTGCAAAGAGCTTTCGAATTTTGTCAAAAACGCCTGTGTACGTTGCTGCATTAGAACGTGGAGTTCTGCCAATTGGTTGCTGGTCAACTGCAACAACTTTGTCAATGTTGTTAACACCAGTAATGGTGTCGTGCTCTAAGACAATTGTTTTTGCTCGATTGATCTGACGCTCAAGAGAACTAAGAAGAATGTGATTAATGAGTGTTGATTTACCCGATCCAGATACACCGGTAATCGCAACAAAATCACCGAGTGGGATGTCAACGGAAACATTTTGAAGATTGTTCGCTCGTGCACCTTTAATAGTTAGTTTCTTGCCATCACCCTTACGGCGAGTTGTTGGAACTGGAATGAACTTCTTTCCAGCTAAGTACTGACCCGTAATCGAACGACTGTTCTTGAGGATGTCAGCGTAGGAGCCTGAGTGAACAACTTCCCCACCGAACTCACCAGCTCCTGGACCAATGTCGACCAAATAGTCCGCACATCGGATTGTTTCTTCATCGTGTTCAACAACGATGACAGTGTTGCCGAGATCGCGCAAGCGCTCAAGTGTTGTTATGAGACGCTTATTGTCGCGCTGGTGAAGACCAATTGATGGTTCGTCCAACACGTAGAGCACGCCAACCAGGTGGCTTCCAATTTGACTAGCGAGTCGAATTCGCTGCGCTTCACCACCCGAAAGAGTTGCTGATGCACGACTAAGCGTTAGATAGTCAAGTCCAACATCAAGCAAGAACGTGAGTCGCTCCAAAATTTCTTTAATAATGAGTCGTGCAATTGATTCCTCTCGCTTAGTGAGCTTCAGCTTTTTAAAGAAGTCAATTGCTTCATCAATGGTCATGAAATTAACGTCAGCAATACTCCTGGTCTGAATCTTCACTGCAAGAACTTCCGGCTTTAGACGCTGTCCAACGCAAGTGGTGCATTCAACTTCACGCATGTACTGCTCGGCCTGCTCACGAGACCAGTCGCCATCGGCGTCATTACGCTTTCGCTCTAACCATTCAACAATTCCGTTGTATGTAGTTTCGTAGGTCTTTACCTTGCCGTACCTGTTGCGGTACTTAACGGGAACGGTTTTCTTATCGACTCCGTAGAGAACAAGTTTTTTGTCCTTGGGCTTTAGTTTCTTCCAAGGCGTGTCAACATCAAATTCTCCGAGGTCTGCAATGCCACCAATAAGTCTCTCGAAGTACTTAAACCTTGCACCACCCCATGGAGCAAGTGCTCCGTCGCTAAGAGAAAGTGTTTCGTCAGGAACTACAAGTTCTGGATCAACTTCAAATCTGGTGCCAAGTCCCGTACAGACTGAACAGGCACCGTACGGTGAGTTGAAAGAGAAATCTCTCGGAACAAGTTCAGTGAAACTAATTCCACAATCACTACACGCCATTTTTTCTGAGAACTGAACGAGTTCATTCGTGTCGGTAAAGAGAACCGATACGAGACCCTTCGTCAACTTCAGTGCTGCTTCGACAGATTCAGTAAGTCGTTGTCTATTGCTCGACTTAACAGTGAGTCGGTCGAGAACAACATCAATCGTGTGCTTTTCGTGCCTCTTAAGCGTCAGGGATTCGCGTTCACTAAGTTCAATTACTTTGCCGTCAACACGAGCACGTGAAAAACCTTGAGCCACAAGCTCAGTTAGTAACGTGCTGTATTCACCCTTGCGGCCTTCAACAACAGTTGCTAGAACTAAAAACTTTGCGTCAGCTTCGCTTTCTAAAACTTGATCGACTATCTGCTGTGGTGTCTGTCTGGAAACTGTTTTCCCGCACTCGGGGCAATGTGGAACTCCAATACGTGCGAAGAGCAAGCGAAGATAGTCGTGAACCTCTGTAATGGTGCCAACCGTTGACCGTGGGTTTCTTGATGCAGTCTTTTGGTCAATAGAAATTGCAGGCGATAGTCCTTCAATAAATTCAACATCCGGCTTTTCCATTTGACCAAGAAATTGACGGGCGTATGCAGAAAGACTTTCAACGTAACGTCGTTGTCCTTCGGCGTAAATAGTGTCAAACGCAAGTGAGGACTTTCCTGATCCTGAAAGTCCTGTAAAAATAATCAGCTTGTCGCGAGGTATCTCAACAGAGACATTCTTTAGATTGTGTACGCGAGCGCCCTGCACTCGAATCGACTGAGTCATAGCGAAAATCTAATGGCTAAATGTCTTCTGACGTGACGTCAGTTGTTCCAGCGATACCTTGACGCTGAAGAGTCACCAAATAGTCACGCAGCGAGGCCGCCTCTTCGAAGCGCAGGTCCTTAGCGGCTTGAAGCATGGCTTCTTCCACCCTGGCAATTTCGAGATTGTGATCATCGGGCAGGCTTCCTTCAAGCGATGAAACCCCGTGAGATTTGTTTTTTGGTTCTGGTGCTGATTCGCTACGGAGTCTTCCAAGAATGTCCGCAACGTTCTTTGTAACTGTTTGAGGAGTTATGCCTCGTTCTTCGTTGTACGCAATCTGTGCGAGTCGTCGACGTTCTGTTGTGGTGATAGCGCTACGCATTGAGTCGGTGATTCGATCAGCGTAGAGAATTGCTTCACCGTTTGCGTTACGAGCAGCTCTACCTATTGTCTGAATAAGTGCGCTCCTAGAGCGGAGAAACCCTTCTTTATCGGCGTCAAGAATTGCTACGAGTGAAACTTCTGGTAGGTCAAGACCCTCTCGTAGCAAGTTGATTCCAATCAAGATGTCGAATTCACCGAGTCGCAGTGAGCGAAGTATTTCAATCCGTTGAATTGTGTCAATGTCACTGTGCAGATATTGAACTCGGTAACCAGCCTTCGTAAGAAAGTTGGTGAGGTCTTCTGACATACGTTTGGTGAGTGTTGTAATAAGTGCACGTTCGTTGCGCTCTATGACTGCATCGAGGCGGACACGAAGATCGTCAATCTGATTCTTTGTTGGAACAACCGTAATAATCGGATCAAGTAGCCCAGTAGGACGAATGACTTGCTCAGCAATTTGATCACTGTGTTCAATTTCGTATGGTCCAGGTGTCGCTGAAACAAAAACCATCTGAGGAACAATGTTCATAAACTCATCAAAGTTGAGTGGACGATTATCCATGGCACTTGGCAGTCTGAAGCCGTGTTCAACCAACGTTTCTTTTCTTGATCGGTCTCCTGCATACTGACCTCTGATTTGTGGCACAGCAACGTGTGACTCGTCAATTACCACCAACATGTCTTCTGGGAAGTAGTCAAGCAACGTGTAGGGACGCTCACCTGGTTTTCTTCCGTCAAGATGCGCTGAGTAGTTTTCGATTCCTGCACATATCCCTGTTTGCTCCATCATCTCGAGATCATGTTCAGTGCGTGAGCGAAGTCGCTGCATCTCGAGAAGCTTTCCTTCTTTTTCAAACTTCGCGAGTTGAATTTGAAGCTCATCGCCAATTGACAGGCACGCGCTAGTGAGTGTTTCAGAACTCGTGGCGTAGTGCGACGCCGCAAAGAGAGTGAATTCTTTGACCTTGCCACGCTGCTCCTGAGTCACTGGATTAAAGAAGGTAATTTCTTCGACTTCATCGTCAAAGAATGAAACACGAATTGCTTCATTGCTGTACGCGGGTTGAATTTCGAGAGTGTCACCCTTCATTCGAAAAAGGCCTCGCTCGAGCACAAGTTCATTTCGGTTGTACTGCATCTCGACAAGTCGTCGAAGGAGTTGTCGTTGATCAAATTTCATTCCAACTTCTATTTGGAGCATTCTCGCTCGATATTCCAGAGGAGATCCAAGTCCGTAAATACAAGACACCGATGCAACAACAATCGTGTCGCGGTGCGTAAGGAGCGAAGAAGTTGCTGCGTGACGTAACCGGTCAATCTCTTCGTTGATTGAGCTGTCCTTTTCAATGAAGGTGTCGGTACGAGGAATGTACGCTTCAGGTTGGTAGTAGTCATAGTAAGAAACAAAGAATTCAACTCTGTTCTGTGGCAGCATTTCTTTTAGCTCTGAAGCCAACTGCGCCGCAAGCGACTTATTCGGTTCAAGTATCAGTGTTGGGCGCTGTACTTGTTCAACGAGCCACGCAATGGTTGCAGTCTTACCACTACCTGTGATTCCTTCAAGGGTTTGATAATGAAGCCCATCATTTATTCCGCGAGTCAGTGTTGCAATTGCGGTTGGTTGATCACCTGAAGGTTGAAAAGGTGATTCAACGAGGAACTTATCCACTCAGCAAGCCCTCACTTATAAGTGCTTCGTTCACACTTCTGTATAAATCTTCTGCTGTGCCTTCATTCCAAATAACCCTGTCGACAATTGAGGCACGAATTTCATTCGACACTTGTGAATCAATCCGAGCCTGAGCATCACTCTCGCTAAAACCACGATGCTCGACCAGGCGACTCTTCGCGATTTCAGGTGAGACAAGAACTGCCCATGCGGAGTCAAGTGAAAAAATCTGGCGATGCTCAACACGGTAGAGAGGAAGTGCAATAAAAACGGCCGAAGTTGTGCAAGCTTCAATTTGACGAAGTATCTCAATACCTATGGCTGGATGGGTAATTGAATTGAGTCGATTACGAGCAGATTCATTGGAGAAGACAATTTTTGCGAGAAAATCTCTGTCAATCGACTGATTGGCTTGCACAACTGATCCGCCAAAGGCATCAAATATGGCCTGCCAAGCGGGCATTCCCGGTTCGACAATTTGGTGAGCGACGTCATCAGAATCAATGACACTAAATCCCTGTTTAACTATGAATTCACAAGTTAAGGATTTACCTGCGCCTATTCCTCCCGCAATTGCAATCCGCTTCATTTCTTATACGGTACTAAGAATTAAACAAGTTAAGGGCAACTTGACATATTGGTGCCAAAACTTTGGCTATTGTCTTCCAGATACCTGAGGGGGGACGTGGGACGCTACTTACTGCAACGATTAGTAACGCTAATAGGCATTCTATTTGTCGTCTCAATCGGAAGTTTTTATTTGATTCATTTGCTGCCTGGTGATCCAGCTGTCTTTATTCTTGGGCTTAACTACAACTCAGTTACAAAAGCGGCTCTTGACATACAGCTTGGATTAAATAAGCCCATCTACCTCCAATACTTCACTTGGATTGGCCACGTGCTCCATGGAAACCTTGGAACATCATTTATTTCTCATCAGACGGTAATCTCAACAATCTCAAGAGCATTGCCTGTAGAACTTGAACTTATAGTTCTAAGTCAGATAATGGCTTTTGGTGCTGCAATTCCATTGGCAATGCGATCCGCTCGAAAGCCTGACAGCACACTTGACAGAGTGCTTAGTGCGTCTAGCTTTGTCCTTCTCTCAATTCCAATTTTTATCTTGATTGTCCTGCTCGTCTTGCTTGTTTCAATCAAGTTAGGAATTCCAAATACTGGCCCATCGACTTATGTGCCATTTATGCAAAATCCTGGCGTCAACCTCATGAGTCTTTTACTGCCAGCGATAACAATGGCCACTGGTAGTTTTGTTCTGTACTTCCGAGTTCTTCGAAGTGACATGACCGGAATTCTCCAAGAGGAATTCATCACCATGGCTCGCTCTAAGGGAATTAGTCAGAGACGAATCATGTGGCGTCACGCATTCAGGCCAGCATCGGTCTCACTGTTGGGAAGTGCTGGAGTGAACATTGGTGGACTACTAGCAAGTGGATTTATCATCCAATTCCTACTTGCAATTCCTGGACTCGGATTTACGTTGATTGCTGCAATCAATACGTCTGATTATTTATTAGTGCAAGGGATTGTGCTTGTTGTTTCCGCTGGAGTAATTATTGTCAACTTCATGTTTGACTTAATTATCTTCTTTGTTGATCCGAGGATTGCCCGTGACTAAAATAAACATGTTCAAATCGATCAAGTCAAAATTCAACAACGATGCTGATGAAAAGTCAGCACTAATGAAGCCCGAAAAGAAGCCACCTTTAGGAAAGATGTTCTGGATCAGTGTCGGATGGGTGTGCCTCAACATTTTTCTAGCAATAACTGCGAATCTCCTACCGCTAAAGGATCCTATTGCTCAGGACTACAACGCAATTAGTGTTGGCCCATCACTTCACTATTGGCTCGGCACAGATGACATTGGTCGTGACATTCTTTCTCGAATTATTTTCGGTTCAAGAATTTCAATTGCTGTAAGTTTCGGAGCAATGCTTATTGCGTTCGGACTGGGAGCCCCAACAGCGATGCTTGCAGCTCTTCGTAGAGGTCGTTTTGACAACATTCTGACGACAATCATGTACTCACTCCTTGCTTTTCCTGCAATCATCGCGACAATTTCAGTTCTGTCATTCTGGGTCCCAAGAAACCTTGTAAAGGTAATCATTGTTATTGGAATTGCATCTACCCCTCTCGTTTACCGAGTAATCAGAACAGCATCATTAGCGGTTGCTAGTAGAGATTTTGTCACTGCAGCAAAAGTGCAAGGTGCAACTGATCGAAGGATTTTGATTAAAGAAATTCTTCCAAACATCATGCCAATTCTTTTATCATTCCTCCTGATTGGAATTGCAAGTGTTGTGGCAATCGAAGGAGCCCTGGCATTCCTTGGACTATCAATTTCCCCACCTACGCCTTCATGGGGAAACATGATTAACGAAGCAAGAACTGTTATGTCAAGCAACCCATGGCTTGTAATTTTTCCATCACTAGCACTGTGTCTGTTTATTCTGTCTCTGAACTTCATTGGAGACCGTCTACGTAACTACTTTGATGTAGCGGAGGTGAAGATATGAGCAATGAACTTCTTGTTGTTAAGAATCTTCACACAACGTTTGCCACTGCTGGAGGAGACCTACCTGCAGTTGACAACGTTTCTTTCACGCTTGGTAGAGATGAGACACTTGGAATTGTTGGTGAATCAGGTTCAGGAAAGACAGTGCTCGCTCGAACAATCATGGGGCTTCAGGCGCGTCGAAATGCGAGTGTCACTGGCTCTGTGACAATCAACGGAATTGAAGTTATTGGAACCAGCGAAGAACACAAGCGACAGATTTGGGGCACCGAAGTCTCAATGATTTTCCAGGATCCGATGACATCACTAAATCCTGTTATGAGAATTGGACATCAAGTTGATGAAACACTTCGTTTACGTTTGGGTATGTCAAAAGCAGACGCTAAGCAGCGCGCGATTGAACTTCTCGGACTAGTAGGAATTCCGTCTCCAGAAGAGCGTTATGACGTTTTTCCTGCTGAACTTTCAGGTGGCATGCGCCAGCGTGTAGTTATTGCAATTGCACTCGCCTGTTCCCCAAAACTTGTGCTCGCAGATGAACCCACAACAGGACTTGACGTCACAATTCAGGCTCAAATTTTAAACCTTCTAGACGAGCTAAAAGAAAAGCTAAAGATGTCGGTAGTGCTGATTACTCACGACTTGGGTGTAGTTGCCACACGAACATCTCGAATCATTGTTATGTACGCAGGAAGAATCGTAGAGATCGGAACAACTCAGGACATTTTCAAGGATCACCGCATGCCTTACACGCGCGCGCTGCTTGATAGCGCTCCGAAGGTTTCTAACCCTTCACATACTCGACTTGTGACAATTGCGGGTCGTCCACCAAACCTTTTGGCATTGGAAAATGGTTGCGCGTTTGCTCCTCGCTGCACTTACGCAACGGAAAAGTGCCACAACGAACGTCCAGTTCTTGAAGCAACTGGAAATGATGGACACATGTTTGCTTGCTGGAATCCCCTCACTACTAGACGTGGAGCAGTCTGATGGAAAACAAAAAACTGGTTCTACAGGTTCGAGACCTAGTTGTTAACTTCGGTCATGGTAGTAAGACCGTAAGTGCAGTGGCGGGAGTTAGCTTCGACGTTTACGAGGGCGAAACTCTTGGGATCGTTGGAGAATCTGGTTGTGGCAAGTCCACTACTGGTAAGGCTCTCATGCGCATTATTGAGGCGACCAGTGGCACTGTTGAGGTGGACGGAATAAACATCTCAACAATGAGCAAGAAGGTCTTGCGTAAGGCACGTACCAATATGCAAATGATCTTTCAAGATCCAATTAGCTCCCTCAATCCACGTCGTCGAATTAAGGACATAGTTGCTGAACCACTTGACTGTTGGGAGCCAAATCGTCCAGACCGTGAAGACATTGTTATTGACCTTCTAAACAAGGTTGGCATTGACCCTGAGGTCTACGGAAACCGTTACGCGCGTCAATTCTCAGGTGGACAGTGCCAGAGAATTTCAATTGCCAGATCTCTTGCGATGCGTCCAAAGGTTCTAATTTGCGACGAAATGGTATCCGCTCTTGACGTATCTGTTCAGGCCCAGATCCTCAATCTGCTTGAAGATCTAAAAGCTGAATACGGACTAACTCTTCTGTTTATTGCGCACGACCTTGCTGTTGTGAAGAACGTAAGTGACCGTGTTGCAGTTATGTACCTCGGGAAAATTTGCGAAATCGGACCATCTGACCAGCTCTACGCTGAACCAGCTCACCCTTACACAAAGTTCCTTTTAAGCGCTGCTCTTGAAGCTGATCCAGACTCAGCAATGCACAACGAGGTTCTTACTGGTGAGCCACCAAGTCCTATGAACCCACCGAGTGGTTGTCGCTTCCGTACTCGTTGTCCGAATGCAACTCAGAAGTGTGCTGACGAAGTTCCAATGCCGCAGGTACTTAGTGAGGGTCACGAAGTTGCCTGTCACTACCCTCTTGCAATCACTCGTAAGTAAGTACCCTAAACTCCCTTAAGCGTTTTAAATCACAGGGGGAATCATGTCATCAACACCAAATTCAGGGTTGCAACTTCGTTCAACAGTTTCTGAGAGCGCCACACTCGAACTGACATTGGTGGAGATTCCAATCCCAGTGCCGAACGAAAATGATGTCGTCATTCGAGTTGAAGCAGCACCAATTAATCCTTCCGACCTCGGTCTACTTCTTGCTGGTGCTGACGTTTCTAAGACACAGGTAACTGAACGTGATGGTTTTGCTGTTACAAGTGCACCAATTGATCCAAGTTTCCTCCGCTCACTCTCAGGAAGACTTGGCGAGTCAATGGCAGTCGGAAACGAAGGCGCCGGAACAGTAATTGCTGCTGGGTCTTCACCTGCTGCACAGGCACTCCTAGGAAAGACTGTCTCGGCTGCTGGAGGACAGATGTATTCCCAGTTCCGCAAGGTAGACGTATCGCTTTGTCTAGAGCTTCCAGCAGGCACCCCTGCCAAGGTAGGAGCCTCATCATTCGTTAATCCCATGACTGCTCTCGGAATGGTTGAAACAATGCGCATGGAAGGACACGAGGCTCTTGTTCACACCGCTGCTGCATCAAACCTCGGTCAAATGCTCGTAAAGCTTTGCATTGAAGAGCAGGTTCCACTTGTGAACATTGTTCGATCACAGAAGCAGGTTGACATTCTTCGGTCAATCGGAGCAAAGTACATCTGCGACTCAAGTTCACCTACATTTATGAGCGATCTCATCGACGCCCTTACTGAGACCTCGGCAACACTTGCGTTCGATGCAACCGGTGGTGGATCGCTAGGAAGCCAAATCTTGACGGGTATTGAAATAGCCGCCAACAAGAACGCTACGGAATACAGCCGCTACGGATCAACTACCTACAAGCAGCTCTACATCTACGGTGGACTGGACCGAAGCGAAACAGTTCTGTCTCGTAACTTTGGATTCGCATGGGGCGTTGGCGGATGGTTGCTTACTCCGTTCCTCGGAAAGATTGGACTCGAGGGTCTTATTCGACTTCGACAACGTGTTGCAGATGGCATCACCACAACATTTGCGAGTCATTACACCCAGGAAATCTCGCTACGTGAGGCACTTAAGCCTGAGATCATGCAGCAATACGCCCTGCAAGCAACTGGTGAGAAGTACCTCATAAATCCTCAGGCATAACGCTCTTCCCTACACGCACACACGGGTTACTATTCAAAAAACACCTAGGGGGACCAATGGCTGATTTCATGAATGACCGAAGAATCGATCCAAGAGTCAAAGCGATACTCGCAATGTTGCCAGATCTCTCAGCAGGTGATGTTTCTAGTAGGCAAGAAATGCTTGATGAAGCATCACAGGAAAGTGCGATCGCTCAAGTTGCTGCAATGAAGGCAGTAACTGACTTCATTGATAACGAAGAACTCGCTCCTTCAAAAGGGCTAACAATTACCGAGAAGGACATTATTTCTGACCCGGACGGCAACACCATCAAACTACGTATCATTAGACCTGATACGAAAGAAAAACTTGCCTGCATTTATTACATCCATGGCGGTGGAATGGCGTCTCTGTCAGCATTCGACGGCAATTACAGAGCATGGGGAAAGATAATTGCTGCAAAGAATGTTGCCGTTGTCATGGTTGAATTTAGAAACTCAATTGTTCCTTCTGAAGTTAAAGACATAGCTGCATTTCCTGGTGGGCTAAATGACTGCATCTCTGGGTTTAAGTGGACAATTGCTAATGCAGATTCACTGAACATAGATGCAAAGAAAATAACAATTGCGGGTGAGAGCGGAGGCGGAAACTTAACTCTTGCAACCGCGCTTGCGCTGAAGAAAGAGGGCAACCTCGGACTTGTAAAGGGTCTCTACGCACTTTGTCCCTACATCGTTGGCAAGTACCCAGATGCACGTTTTCCATCGACTGTTGAGAACAATGGAATCTTCATTGACATTCACAACAATCGTGGAATTCACAGTTATGGGGTTGAAGAGTTCAGCTCGAGGAATCCAATTGCATGGCCAGCATTCGCAACGGTTGAAGATCTAACAGGATTTCCACCAACAGTTATCAGTGTCAATGAATGCGATCCACTTCGTGATGAAGGGGTTGAGTTTTATCGACTCCTGCTTGAAGCTGGCGTTCAAGCACGCGGGCGAATGATTCTAGGCACAATGCACGGCACAGAGATTCTTCCAATTGCTTGCCCCGACATTTCCCATGACACAGCTCGCCACATGGCGGATTTCGCTAACTCTTAGCTTTCCGGTTTGAAAGAGATGGTCGAACTCTCTGGATTTTTAAAATCTAGATTGACGACAAAGGATTCATCCTCAAGCTTTTTCTCTTTGTTTTCTACAACGATCTGAACTTGAGAATCATTTGCACCGTAGATGGCATTAGCCATTCCCAGCATTGCTTGTCCAAGAACCTGTCCTGACTTTGTGCTTGCAGCCCTCTTCAATACAGATGGTGTTGAATCAATTTCAGCTGCTTCGTCTGTAGCCACCAACCACTCAATCCACTGCTCGTCACTCCATTCATTAGGGTCGGCGGGTGGGTTTGTGATGTCCATTTCCAGTCAGAGTACCAGTCAGCAATGAAGAGGCCCTAAAAGCAAAAATAGCCCGTTCTCACAGCCTTTTGGCTTAGAGAACGGGCTATTTGCTTAACTAAAACTATTCAGCGCTTGGTGCCTCTTCAGCAACTACTTCTGCGACTGCAGCAACTTCAGGCGAAGCCTCAGGTGCCTTTGTCACTTCAGTTGCGTACTCAGCCCATGCAGCCTGTGCTTCTGTTTCTGGTGTGAATTCACCGTACTCAACGCCACCAATGTAGTTACCCTCAGTGTCATAAGCGTGTGAACCGAATGCCTCACGGTATTCAGCAGAAACTTCTCCACCATCAGCTGCCTGCTTCACAGAAAGACTGATGCGACGCTTTGCGGTGTCGAGTTCAATGATCTTCACCCATAGCTCTTCTCCAGCAGCCACAACCTGGTCAGGTGTGTCTACGTGGTGAGCAGCAAGCTCTGAAATGTGAACGAGTCCTTCAATGCCGTCTCCAACCTGAACGAATGCTCCAAATGGAACAAGCTTCGTTACGCGGCCGTAGACCAACTGGTCAACTGCGTGTGACTCAGCAAATACTTGCCATGGGTCAGACTGCGTTGCCTTGAGTGAAAGTGAGATGCGCTCTTTAGAGAAGTCAACTTCGAGCACTTCAACATCAACTTCGTCACCAACGGTAACGACCTGACTTGGGTGATCAATGTGCTTCCAGCTGAGCTCTGAGACGTGAATAAGACCGTCCATGCCGCCGAGGTCCACGAAGGCACCAAAGTTAACAACCGACGAAATAACTCCGTGACGGCGCTCTCCTGGCTTCAGGTTCGTGAGGAAGTCCCCACGCTGTTCCTTCTGTGTCTCTTCGAGCCATGCACGACGTGACAGCACAACGTTGTTGCGGTTGCGGTCAAGTTCAATAATCTTGGCTTCAACGGTCTGGCCAATGTATGGCTGCAGTTCGCGAACTCGACGGAGTTCAACGAGTGAAGCAGGAAGGAATCCGCGAAGACCAATGTCAACGATAAGACCACCCTTAACTACTTCAATAACAACACCCTTAACCATTTCGTCACGGTTCTTGATTTCTTCGATGTTTGCCCAGGCCTTTTCG
>Ga0214165_1000784_pt1 | contig 19989 bp, 19 predicted proteins | sample TroBogypolimnion_34_FD_153004 | JGI IMG/M metagenome (GOLD analysis project Ga0214165, IMG submission 153004) | Freshwater microbial communities from Trout Bog Lake, WI - Practice 03JUN2009 hypolimnion v3 | ecosystem: Environmental > Aquatic > Freshwater > Lake > Hypolimnion/Profundal zone ... | reverse complement strand
GCCGCTATGCGGCAAGAGAGACTCCGCTGGCGGATCTCCGCCGTGATCGGCAAAGATTTCCGCGCAAAAAGTGTTAAAATAATGTACTTAGAATTTACCATTCACTAATAAGGCCAATTTAAGTCGGTCGTTAACATCCAACTTCTCAAACACAGCACTTAGGTGAGCCTTGACAGTACGCTCGCTAATACCAAGTTGTCTTGCAATGACTTTATTGCTAGCACCTAGCGCAGCCGCATCAACTACTTGTGCTTCTCTATTGGATACCTTTTCACGCCATACATTATGCTGCTTATAATCTTGTTCGGTTTTAATGTTATTTAAAGACGCGACCAAAAACTGCATCATGTCCTCACCAACCCAAATACCCCCCTCAGAAACAATATCCGCTATTTGACTAAGACTTTGTGGTCCAGCATGCGCATTTACGTAAGCTCTAGCACCTGCACTAAGGGTTAATAAAGCTTCACTAGCCAAAGGGATGCTAGTTAAAACCACTAATTTAAGATGGCTATAATAAGTTCTAACCCAGTCAACTTGCAGTTGTGTTGATGCTAAACCATTTAATTTAAGCCATACTATCTCAGCATCAGTTTGGACGACCTCGCCAAAAATGATGGTATTTGAATGAGGGAAAACTTTTTGCCAACTTAGTAAAGGTAACCCATCAAAAGTAATCATTAAGTGACTGTTTATGTAGTGCATTATCGCTCTGTTAAAGCTACTTGACGTGCGCGTAACAAAGGCTTTAGAAGGTAAGATAGAATTGATTTACTGCCAGTATGAATATCCACTTCGGCCTGCATACCTGGAATAATTGGCAGGTCTTTTTTAAGTTGGGGTTTTAATGTGGCAAGCTTGACTAGAAAATATACATTGCCTTTTTCATCGGTAATGGAGTCGGCACCAATCGACAACAACTTAGCATCCATGCCTCCATAGATAGAAAAGTCATAGGCGTTAAATTTAACTAATGCAGCCTGTCCTTCATGAAGAAAAGCGATGTCGCGCGGTTGAACCTTTGCTTCTAGCACCAAGTTATCTTCAGATGGCACCACTTCAACCAAGTCACGGCCGGGTGTAACCACACCACCCACGGTATTTACCAACAATCTCTTTACAAATCCATTCATAGGCGAGCGAATCACAGATTGTGTTACTTTATCCTGCAGCCCAACGGAACTTTGTGAAAGGGAATTAAGCTTAGCCATAGTTTCGCTTAAATCTTTACTCATATTATTACGAAATTCTAACTCCACACTTTCAATCTTGCGGCTTGCTTCGTTAATGGAAGCTTCAAATCTGGCAATTTGTGCAATCGACTGGGCAAGCTCACCATTAAAGCGTGTGACATCTCGCTCAAGCCGTATTAACTCAACTTCAGATACGGCGCCTGTACTTAATAATCGTTTAGTCATTGCAAGTTCACGGCTTACTGAACCTAGCATCCGCTTCGCTTGCTCACGCTTAGCTGAAGCCTCAGCTAGCTCTTGTTGGCGCTGTAATAATTGTTGATTAGAAATAGATAATTGGGACTTCAACTCAAAGCGCGCGTTATCAAAGTAGCGTTGCTCTTGGCCATAGACTAAACTATCCTCAGCTGAGGAGTTTTTAGGTACATTAAAACCACGATTCTCAAGTAAGGCATTTAAGCGTTCAGCGCGCGCTGCTAACGCAACGTTTTGCACCTGACTTTCTCGTACCGCAGCTATAAAACGCGTGTTATCAATTTGCAGCATAGGTTGACCAGCCTTAACCGCCTGACCTTCTTTTACTAATATTTGTAACACTACGCCGCCATCTAGGCTTTGCAGAACCTGTAATGAACTAGAAGGGACAACCTTAGCATCCCCTTTCACCAATTCATCAACCTCTGTAATTGTGGCCCATATAAAAAATAACACCACTGTCAATAAGGCGATATGAATAATTAACATGCCACGCAAAGGGCGTAGATGCAAAATAAAGTTATCTGCATTATGCACAAAGTCTTCAAGGTCATCCGTTACATTCTTATTTTGATTAGACATTAGCCTGTATTTACCTTCCCAGTATTGATGGCATCAAGAATTGCGTCACGCGGTCCGTCGGCTACTACTCGCCCTTGATCAAGCACAATGACTCTATCTACCAAAGCAAGTAAACTCATACGGTGGGTAACTACCACCATTGTTTTATCTTGCGCATAACCTTGCATTTTTTGGATAAATTTAGATTCAGTTGAAAAGTCCATTGCACTAGAGGGTTCATCAAACAGCAAGATTGAGGGCGACATTAAAACAGCACGGGCAATTGCAACACATTGACGCTGTCCACCAGAAAGAAACTCACCTCGTTCGCCTACCAATAGATCAAATCCACGCGGATTCTTATTAACGAGGTCAGTAAGCATACCCACTTCAGCCGCTTGTAATATCTGGTTATCTTCGGCATACGGTGCGCCTAAGGTAATATTCTCACGTAAGGTACCGAAGAATAAAACGGTGTGTTGCTCAACGCAACCTATGCTGGATCTTAAGTCCGCTGGATCTAACTGACGAAGATCAATATCATCGACCCGAACAGAGCCCTCAGAAGGCTTATACATCCCCATCATGAGGCGTGTTAATGTGGTTTTTCCAGAGCCAGTTTTACCAATAATGGCAACATGCTCGCCTTTCTTGATGTTAAAAGTAACCCCATTTAGGGCTACATTTTCTTGGTTAGGATAGGAGAACTTAACATCACGTAATTCAATATTCCCTTGAATATGATCTCTATGCACATAAGTCATATCGTCAGAACGCTCTTTCGGTTTTTGCATTTGCTGTTCCAACATCGACAGTGAAATGCGTGCGTTCTCATACTGCATAATCAGACCAACCATTTGCGCCAACGGCGCAATGACACGACTAATCAGCATGCCACTTGCAATTAACCCTCCCATAGTCAACATCTTTAAGTCAATTAAATAAACACCAAGCACTACATTTAACACCACACATACTGAACTCATGGAGGCCACCATTCCTGTGGCAGTGTGCGTTTTATGACGAATGCTAGAAGTTACCTTTGCCAACTGCGTGGATATGCTTTCCCAGCGCTTCTGAATATGACTTTCCGCTCCTAAAGCTTTGAGGGTTTCAAGTGCCGATAGACTTTCTATCAAGGTGGCATTACGTAACGCCGTGGTGCGTGAGCTTTGTTCAGTTAAGGCATGTATTTGACGCTTCACAAACAGGCTATATAGCAGCACAATAATGGCAGCTACAATCGGAATAAATATCAATGGCCATGCAATCCAACCGATGACCACAATGAAAAATATAGCAAAAGGCAAATCAATGATGGTCGTGACGGTGGCTGATGACATAAAGTCGCGCACAGATTCAAATGATCGCAGGGTTTGTGCAAACGAACCAACCGACAATGGCTTATCCTCTAAGCGCATTCCTAATACCCGCTCCATAATCAATGCGGATAATTTAACATCAATGCGTGAACCAGCAAGATCAACAAATTGAGATCTTATAATCTTTAAAACAAAGTCTAGTGCTACTGTAATCAACACCCCCAAAGACAACATCCACAACGTCTCTTCTGCATGGCTAGGAATCACGCGGTCATAGACATTCATGGTAAACATAGGAATGGCCATCGCGAACAGGTTGATTAAGAATGCAGCCACCAGCACATCGCGATAAAGAGGCATTTGCTCAAGAAAAGCCGACCAAAACCAATGACGGTTACTAACATTAGAAACTTCTGGCGTACGCTGATCAAAACGGAAGCGTGGTCTTACAAAAATTGCACGCTGAGTGTATAGAGATTGGATAAAATCTAAGCTGACATTAACTGCGCCTTGGCCAGTTTCTGGGAACAAAGCTACTGCCGTTCCCTCTTCGGTATTAACTCTTGACAATACGCACGCATGATTGTCATTTAAGATCAAAATGACAGGTAACAAATGTGGCTGAATTTCACCTATACCTATTTTTACGATCTTAGATGCCAAACCTGCACGTGAAGCAGCTCGTTGAAATAAGCTAGGCGTTAATCCTTCTTGGCCAATGGGCAATCCTGCCACTAATGCAGACCGGGTACTTGGTCGCGCATAAATTCTCGTTAGTTCGACTAGACAATCTAGCAATGGGTCTAAATGTTCCAATAGAACCCTTTAAAATAAAATGTTAAATATATTTGTTTAAAGTGCCTCATACTTTAATTCCTGGTCCTGTAGCCCCATCAAAAGTTAAAGATTGCAAGGCATCACACTCTGCCTTAGTGAGCACGCCTTCAGCAATAACTAGCAAGCCTATACCGCGAGCCAAGCTAATCAAACCCTTAAGAAAGGTTTGATTACCTAAATTGTTTTCGATGCCGCGAATAAAACTAGCATCGACTTTAATGTAATTCACGCCAAGTGCATGCAGCATGCTCACTTGCTCAAATTTACGACCGAAATGCTTTATGCCTAACTGCACGCCTGATCCTTGTAGCATCAAATTTAACGCCTTAAATTCTTCATAATGCTTAAATACTCCATATTCTGAAAGCTCCAAGCAAAGTCTTTTGGAGTCAAGCGCGTGGGTTTGAATTAATTTTTTTAATGCAGGGATAAAAGTGTTCACTTTTAAGGAAGTTGCACATAGGTTAATCGCATAGCCTGGCAACAATTTGTCTTTGGCTAACCCTTTCAAAGCTAGCGCTACAGCTGCAAGATCAAGAGAATCAGTCAAACCTAATCGCTCAGCTACAGGCAAAAACTTGCCTGCAGGAATCCATTCGGATTCTTCATTTTTCTTAATCCGTAAAGGTCCTTCGCGATGCAGAATTTTTCCATCAAAATATGTCACTGGGAAATATAACAGGTCGGTGTAGCCAAAATTAATGGCACTTTTAATAGTATCCGACCAATCATTTATGGTATTTGGAGTGGTTACATCATCCGTAGAGTCAGCTAAAAATGCTAAGTTATCTCCAGCAGCCTCAGCATAGGCTAGCGCCATATCAATTTTCGACATCAGCGTGCTTAACGTACCTGCCTGATTGAATTTAGCAATACCAACTGATGTACAGCCTCCATTAACAAAATAACGGCCAATTTGGTCAGTAATATCGGTAATTAAGGCATTGGCGACATTGAGAGAATCTTCATCCGGTAGCACCAACGCAAAATCAGAACCATTTAAGCGACCGCATAGTGAGTCTTGCATTTCTTCGGAATATCTCTGCACTTGTTGTGCAACGCGAAGAATAATGTCATCGGCAACTAGTCTGCCATATTGCTTATTAATATCAGTTAAATTGGAAATACGTAAAATTAGGCAAGCCGACGACTCTTCGGTATTTAATGCGCCCTCTAACTGTGCAATAAAGGCATTTCGGTTAATCAAACCAGTGAGTTTGTCATAATTTGCCGCACGCCTTAACGACTCTACGCGTTCCGCCTCTTCATCAAAATTAGCTTTAAGACGCCTCACCATTAAATTCATGGTCGAAGCTAACTGCTTTATCTCTGGCACGTTCGGTTCGGAAATCGTTATAAAACGCTTTTCGCTAATGGCAAGTGCTTGCGCAACAACTTGATCTAAAGGACGCTTGATTCTAGCCAAAATTAAGAAGCCTAAATAACAAGAAATAAATAAGGCAACCATCATGCTGAGTGTCATTCTTAGAGCGTTATTCCACAAGGACTGGTAGGCATAACTGCTATGACTTTCTACAGTAACTGCACCAAGTTGCACCCAGCCACTACTGACTTGCGCATAGCCTTGAGGCACATTTATTCGAAAAAGAGAAAAAAACCAAGTAGGCGTATTAATCGCCAAGTCAGGTGATGTCTTTTCTAAGATAATTTTGCCTAGCGGATCAGTAAAACGCAGAAGCTTGTAATTACCATTATCAAATTGAGCCGTTATTACTAACTTTGCCTGAATAGGATCCTTTACAGACTGGCTTAAACTTAACGCTAACGCTGAGGCATTATCTTGATTTTTTATTTTGAGTTGTTGCTCTAAGTATGCGCGCGTACTTAGGGTGGATGCAACCACACTGCTAATGAGTGCTAAAATCGAGCTCAAAATAATAACCAATAATAATTGACGAGTCATAGACATTAAATAAACCTCCTTTTGAACACATCCAAACTTATTGATAAAAAACCATCGACTAAAATCCTTCTTCTTGTGCACGCAGCATTAAACTTTGCCATCGCGACAATCGAGCATTCATAGAACGTTCAGCTCGTCCGCCCAAATCAGCATAAATACCTTCAGTATTAAAACTAAAAACAGGCTGTAAATCTGGACGCCTTGAAGCAGGTTTAATTTCAGTAATTAAAGAATCTAGAATAATCGGTTCGGCATCGGGGCTGTCGTAATAAGCGATTACCATATGGGCTTGCGAACCACTACCTGTAGAATTTATATTTTGTGCTTTTACGTATACTAAGCGTAATTTAGCGATTGGAATTCCAAGGTTAATCAAACTGTAATACTTTAGAATTGCGTAATCTTCACAATCACCAGCCCCGCGACCAAGGGTCTCCATCGGGGTTGCCCAATAATCAGCCTGACCCCAGATATCTTTATCCTCACCCCAATTAATACGACGATTAACGAATTCATTAATGCGCTTTAATTTCTCATCTGAAGAAGCATATCCATTACTTTGCATCAGACTCTGCCAAGCATTGAAATTTTGTAAGGCTTGTCTGCCAAATTTTAAAGTTAATACTTTATGTAACTTTTCATAGTCGATGGCATTGGCTACAGGTGCCAACAAACAACATAAAAGAAAAAAGAACGACACTAAACTCGCAGTGAACTGTTTTGTTTTAATCAAGTTAATCTTTAATTTGATAACAAACCACTATTATACCAACAACTAAGTTCATTTATTACGTTTTTTACAAACTTTTAACTTACTGCACTTGTTAATTGTTATGATGAGAAGAATTAGGATAAAAAGGAAAATAATTGTTGAAGAGAATTAACAAAAACACCCTATTGCATTTAACTATTTGGATGTTAATTACATTAATTGGAATAACTACCACCACCAATCTTAGGGCTGAACAAACGCTAAATTTAAAGCAAGCGGTAGAAATTGCCATCATGACAAACCCTGAAGTGTTGCAAGCTTATAAAAACTACGAATCTGTAGTGAATGATAGAGAAGCAGCGTTTGGTCGTTACTTGCCATCGGTAGACTTTACTACATCTGCCGGGGTTGAGGATAGAAATGACCCACTAGTAATTCCGGGTAACAATAGGTACTCACGAAGCCAAAATTCACTTTCACTTAAACAAGTAATCTTTGATGGCTTTGCGACCAAAAATGAAGTGGCAAGACTTGATCGCACAAGCAAAGCGCGTTTATATGAGTTAGAAAATGTCTCCCAATCAATAGCGTCAGATGTGAGTCGCGCCTATGTAGACCTCATTCGCTACAGAAGACTTAAAGCACTAGCAGAATCTAACTACATTTCACATAAAATAATTTTCAAACAGTTGTTAATTAAGGCTAAAGCCGGCGTTGGAAAAAGTAGCGATGTGGAACAGGCGCTTAGTAGACTCTATTTGGCGGTTTACAACTTAAGCGTTGAAGGCTCAAATCTGCATGATGTTGAGGCTCGCTACCAGCGTTTGACAGGGAAGCTCCCACCCAAGGAAATTGACACTAACCTTCCGTTTACTAAAGGGATCCCCAAAGACAGTGTCGCCGCAATCAAACAAGCACAATTGCACAGCCCCGTCTTATTAGCTTCCATTGAAGACACGCTATCACAACAAGCGTTGGTTAATAATAAAGATGCTGCCTTTATGCCCAAGGTTGAATTTAGAGCCCGTGCTGACAGAGGGGAAGATTTAAATGGTTACGCAGGTTCACATAGAAATGATGTTGCAGAAGTTGTTGTTTCTTGGAATATATTTAATGGCTTTACTGATACTAATCTTAAACGCAAAGAGCAATCACTACTTGAAGCTTCGGTTGATAGGCGAGATAAAACATGCCGCGATATTCGATTAGAAGTAGAACTCGCCTATCACGACATACAAAAACTAACCAAACAATCCCTTTACTTAGATACGCGTGTAATTTCAATTGAGAAAGCACGGGATGCCTATCGTAAACAGTTTGATATTGGACAGCGCACCTTAGTGGATCTTCTGAACGCAGAAAATGAATTGTTTGAGGCTAATAGACTTCAAACCAATGTTGGTAGCGAGTTGTTAATTGCTAAGGTGAGAACGCATTATCAAATGGGTCAGTTATTAAACATACTAGGCTTAACACGCTATGCTAATAAAGAAGCACCATTTCAACCAATAGCCAGCACCGATGGCGAAAATATCGTCGCCTGCCCAGCAGAAGCGGCGGCGGAATTTACTACGAGCAGCGATTATATTGATAATAGCAATATGGAAATAATCATGTCGCCTAATAACCAACTTTCCAATTAAGTTACTAAAACTCACAATACTTTAAATTAATTACAGGTGATGATGTGCCTTATATAAATCGAAACAGCCAACAAGCTATTATTGCCATCAGCTTAATTAAAAGCATAGAGTGTAGCGAGTGGGTGGATGACAACAATGAAGGGCTGAAACTAGCGCTAGTTCAGATTAGTGGTGGCAAACTTGAGTCTATTCACTCAGACTTGGCCATGGTGCGCGTGATTGAAGATTTAATTGATATATTGGTCACCAAATCCATCATTAGTCTGAGTGAATTTCCGCAGAGCGCACAACTTAAATTACTCGCAAGAGATAGTATGCGTAAAAGCGGAGATTTAGGGATTGGTGCAGTTGATCTTATAAGGCTTTAATCGACCTGAAAGACTGATATAACAAATAAGCCGCTCTTGAGCGGCTTATTTTTTAATTATTAGTGGCGGAGAGAGTGAGATTCGAACTCACGGTGGGCTCGCACCCACGACAGTTTTCAAGACTGTAGCATTAAACCGCTCTGCCATCTCTCCGTTATCGCTTGCTAGCACTATTAGCTTTTCAACCAATGCGAGCTACTTATGCAACGAAGCCGCGATTATAGCAAACATTTAGTCATCTTGAATATCCTGATTAGGAAAAAATACATCAGAATATCCAAAGTGACTTAAATCATTGATGCGCATCGGATACAACACCCCATCTAGATGATCACATTCATGCTGTACCACGCGAGCATGAAAGCCCTCTACCAACCTATCCACCTCATTACCATACTGATCAAACCCATGATAGTGTAGCTTGGTATAACGCGGAACAATGCCTCGCAGACCAGGCACAGATAGACAGCCTTCCCAGCCATCTTCCATTTCAGTACTCATTGGCGTTAACACTGGGTTAATTAAGACGGTATATGGCACGATATCGGCGTCGGGGTAACGTGGGTTTTGTTCAGATTGTAACTGACCAAAAATTACCACGCGCAAACTGACATCAATTTGTGGCGCGGCAATGCCAGCACCATTTTGCGCTAACATGGTATCTTCTAGATCTTCAATTAGCGCATGCAGCTCTGGAGTATCAAACCGTTCAACGGACGCCGCTTTTAATAATAAGCAAGGTTCGCCCATGCGAAGTACGTTTCTAACCGCCATGTTGCTGAACCAATTGCGCAATAATACTGCGCACCCGCACCATGGTTTTATCTAAGTTAAGTATGACTTCTTCGTATTGAATACTATGCAGGCTTTCGCCGCGTCCTGCGGCGTAATTGGCCACCGGGCATATCGCTGCATAGCTTATACCTAACTCACGCGCCAATGCCGCCTCCGGCATTCCTGTCATGCCCACCATGGTGGCGCCATCACGCTCTAGACGATTGATTTCAGCTGCAGTTTCTAACCGCGGGCCTTGCATCGCTGCATAAACACCCGTACTCACAATAGTCTCGCCAGCACTGTCAGCCGCACGTAACCATTTAGCACGTAAATTGGCACAATAGGGCTCAGTAAAATCAATATGCTTCACTGGCAAACTAATGCCATCGTAAAACGTATTTTTACGGCCATGCGTGTAGTCAATAATCTGATGTGGCATGGCAATCACACCGGCAGATAAGTCGGGATGGATACCCCCTACAGTAGCCACTGCTGCAATCTCGGTAACCCCTTGAGATTGCAATGCATAAATATTGGCACGGTAATTCACCTCATGCGGCGGAATGGTATGTCCGTTGCCATGACGCGCTAAGAAAATCACTTCACGCCCGTAAAGGTTTCCAAACACCAAAGGCTGCGAAGGCTCACCATAAGGCGTACGCACCAATAAGCGCTTAGTAATATTAATATTGTCTAGCTCCGTTAAGCCGGTACCACCGATAATTGCTAACATGTGTAATGCCTATAAAGTGTTAATCGTTGCGACCCAAAGGGTAGCAAATCAGGTTGTAATTGTCATGCGTGAATCTAGATTGGCAAGCCCATGCCCAACCAAAACTTAATCAAAGTCATCGGCATCATGCGACGCTGTTTCTGAGGTACAACCTGTCGCCTCATAACCACGTTTCTCCAACTCAATACGGTATAAGCAACTTGGGAGATGCCCTTCTAGCAAGCCATTGATTGTAGTGGTTTCTACCTTGCAATAAGCGCAACGATAATTGTGCGGATGCCCCTCTAAATGCTCTTGCGGAAAATCGATGTAATACGGTTTTTTCATCATGAATACCTAATGCAATGCCCTCAAGGACCATTGCCAAAATTGATTAAAAGCTTTAACCGTAAATATACGCGTTTTTCTGCCTTAAATGGCGTAATCGCTGGCAATAAATCAACAATATTTGTGGCATACTCTCGCCATGACGCACGCCTCACCTAATCAATCTATACGTTCTACGGCAAGTATTATTGACCAAAGCCAGTCGTTAGCCAGTCGCCATTATGAAAACTTTCCAGTGGCCTCGGTTTTCTTACCTCGGCACTTACGTGCACCTATCGCCTTAATTTACAGCTTTGCTCGCCAAGCCGATGATTTTGCCGATGAAGGCGACTTAAGCATAGAAGAGCGCTTAGCCTTATTAGATGAATTCCGCCAACAGCTCGATTTATTACAAGCGTACATTAAGCCAAAGCGTGAATTTTTCTTAGTGTTAGGCGAGATGATTCGTAGCAAGAAGCTACCCTTATCAGCGTTTTATGATCTTCTTAATGCCTTTAGCCAAGATGTCGTCAAAACTCGCTACGCTAATTACGATGAAGTTTTAGCTTATTGCGCGCAATCAGCCAACCCAATTGGCAGGTTATTACTGCATTTATATGGTCAAGCCAGTCCTGAAAATATTAAACTGTCAGATCATCTCTGTAGCGCTTTGCAGCTCATCAATTTCCTACAAGATATAGCTGATGATTTTAAAAAGAATGCGAGTAAACAACGCATCTATTTATGTCAGGATGAAATGGATAAATTTGGTGTGACTGAGCAAATGATTGCAGATCAAGTAGTCAATGCCAATTGGCAACAATTGATTCGCTTTAACTTAAATCGCGCCAGCAGCCTATTGCAGGCGGGCAAACCCTTAGGGCGTATTTTAAAGGGCCGAATAGGATTTGAAATGCGCATGATAATCGCTGGCGGAGAACGCATCATTTGTAAGCTAGATCAAGTCAATGGTGATATCTACCAACATAGGCCAACATTACAGCCCTTAGATTGGCTACGTATATTTTTTAAAGCACTGCTCAAAGGTTAAGTAACAAATGACACCACAGCAATACTGCGAACAAAAAACCGCACAAAGCGGCTCTAGTTTTTACTACAGTTTCATGTTCTTGGCTAAACCACAGCGTGAAGCCATCACTGCGCTATACGCCTTTTGCCGCGAAGTAGATGATATTGCCGATGAATGCACCGAACTACACATTGCGCAAACCAAGCTACATTGGTGGCGCTCAGAAATAGAAAATCTATATCAAGGTAAACCACAGCACCCTGTCAGCAAGGCATTATTGATTCCAATTAAAACCTACCATCTCGATGCTGAACATTTCAATGAGATCATCGATGGCATGGAAATGGATCTTAATTTTAATCGCTATGAAGATTTTAAGCAGTTGCAGTTATATTGCTATCGCGTGGCGAGTGTGGTCGGTTTACTTGCCGCTCAAATCTTTGGGTTTGGTAATCGTAAAACGCTTAAATATGCACACGACCTAGGCATGGCATTCCAGTTAACCAATATTATTCGCGATGTAGGCGAAGACTCTCGCCGCGGCCGTATTTATTTGCCGTTAGACGAGTTAGCACAATTTAACGTCTCAGAAGAGGACATACTGCATAGTCGTGAATCAGATGCTGTGCAAGCGCTGATGAACTTTCAAATTGAACGTGCTGAAAGCTATTATGATCGAGCGCTACGTGAATTGCCAGTCACGGATCGAAAAAGCCAACGTGTGGGCTTAATGATGGCAGCGATCTACCGCACACTATTACGAGAGATTAAAGCCGATGGCGCACACAAGGTGCTCAACTCACGTACCTCACTTGGCGCCCTGCGTAAGTTTTGGCTGGCGGCGCAAGTCTGGGTTAAAAACCTGTAAGGCCACCCTTGCCAAACAGCAAACCTCATATAGCCATCATTGGCGGCGGCTGTGCCGGCCTTAGTGCGGCAGCGGCTTTAGTTGATCGCGGATTAAAGGTGACGCTATTTGAAGCCAGCCCTTATTTAGGTGGTCGTGCGCGAACGGTTGAGACTAAACAGCACTCGCTCGACAACGGCCAACATATTTTACTGGGCGCCTATCGGCAGACGCTAGCATTACTGTGTAAAGTAGGCGTGCCTATTGATCAGTCTTTTTTACGCTTGCCCTTACGCATCAATATGCAGTCCAATCACGGCCACTCCGTATTTCAACTTAAGTCAACGCGACTTCTCCCTGCGCCGCTACATTTGCTATTCGGGTTGTTAGGCTGTCAGGGCTTAAGTTGGCAAGAACGCATCAAAGCCATTAAGATAATGCACCACCTAAAGAAAACCAATTACAGTCTCGTCCAAGATACGCCATTAGATGTTTTTTTAATGGCGCAGCAACAAACACCTAATCTCACTAAAATGCTTTGGGAGCCATTGTGTTTAGCCGCGCTCAACACCCCTATTGTTACAGCCAGTACCCGTATTTTTCTGAACGTATTGCGTGATAGTTTTAGCGGTCATCAGCGCAATAGTGACTTCTTATTACCGCGTCAGGATTTATCCAACATTATCGCGCAACCACTGGCACGCTATATTTCAAGTAAAGGGGGGGTGATTAACCTCAATCAAGCGGTGCTAAGCTTAGACACGCAACAAAACAGCTTGGGTCAAGATGGCTTTAAATTAGAAACAGCGGATGGTTGTCAATTTTTCACTGATGTCATTATCGCCACGGCGCCGAGCCATGTTGCAAAACTATTGCAGGCACTGCCTTTGGCAGACGATATTCGTGAAGTAACGCAAAGCTACCAATATCAACCGATTTACACTATTTACCTACAGTATCCTGAATCCACCCAATTACCGCAGGCAATGAGCGGTCTTTGTCATAGTACTGGGCAATGGGTATTTGATCGCGGGCAACTCTGTGGCCAACTTGGCTTATTATCGGTGGTGGTCAGCGCATCTGGAGCGCATCAACGCTTAACACAGTCGCAACTGGCCTTAATGGTTACGCATGAACTAAAGCTGGCTTATCCAAACCTACCTAAACCGCTATGGCATAAAGTGATTGCTGAAAAACGGGCCACTTTCTCATGTGATGCCATGCTAGATAGACCAAGTAATCAAACCTTGCAGCCACATTTATATTTAGCGGGGGATTACACCTATGCGGACTATCCAGCAAGCATAGAGGGTGCAGTTAGAAGCGGTTTATTATGTGCTAGCTTAATCTCTAGTGAAGAGAAAAAATCGCAAAATCATAATTAAATAATTTTTTGTGCCATGTCCTGAATACGCAACCTAATCAATTCTGCATCATCACTAAAAAGACCCGTCTCTTCAAGAAATAGACTACCTGTCTTAATTTTAACAATTAGTTCATTAGCATATTGATAGGCCTGAGCTAGACTTGAAAACCCAAAGTATTTCCAATCAGCAAAAAGCGCAGCATTTGAAATATCCCATCGTCCCTGTGACAATTGCATAGATAAAGTCTTTGGGGTTTCAGTCATGTTTGGTACAACATCAAAGGCTGGGCTAAGCCTCCATTTTCTTTCACTTTGATTCCAAACAACTGCATGATTACGTGGATGGTCGTCATCATTCCCAATTAGTGCGTTAAACAACATCCTTCCAAATAACTCAATCAGATCTTTATCAGGCGCTCCAATTGCGCGCATTGTTTGTGCAAGTAATGGATAACTCCATCTAGAATTATCATTTTTTCGCCCTGTATTTGCGGGATATTCTGTTTGCAATAAGGATGCCCCACTTAGCACCATGTGCCGTTGGTTTCCAAATCTATCAAAGCGTTTAACCAAAACGGCTGTTCTAGTATCATCCTTATGCACATAAGTTTTAGCCATGTTTAATTGAGCCCGCAATCCCATCTGCATACACGCATGCTCTAAAAGTGCAACATTACTTGTATCAGAACTAATTGTAGGTTTAACTAACCAGAAAACTTCTCCATCCTGCACCGTTGTTTTAGGTCTAGCGCCCCCAGAACTTAAAGTTTTCATCAATCGCTTTCTAATCTCAACATGCTTAGCTGGCAATTGATTGGACATCAACTGCAGTTCCTCAATTACGTCTGGTAATTTAGGCATTCGTGGACTAGCAATATTTGATGAACTAGGTTTTTTACTTAACCCAATAACTAAGGCACCCCATCTATCCGTATTACCTGAACATTGAAGATAATCAAATTCATGTGCGAAGTTACTTAGGTTGTGTTCTTTTTGCAATAAAAACTTACCCCATGAGTCAGGAGCAATATCTCGCAAAACGTCTGTAAGGCCGTTATATCTTGTTGCTTGATAAGGAACTTTGTCTAAGCTCCCCAAGTTCACTGGGTCAATTACCCAAGTATAGCCAGCGTCCAAATAGGATGGTGCATACCTAAATGAGCCTGAAGCTAGTCCTTGATTACCATCAAGCCGATCTAAGGTAAATCTGCCAACGGTCACCCATTCACCATTATCGGGCCTCTGTAAATGTACGTAAACGCTAGAAGTAGTCATCGTCACTTTTAGTGAGGGGGGTGCGAACTCGCACCACTGAACTTTGCATTAGTGACGGCTGCGGGTATGGGCATAGTTGCTCCATGATGCCCAGTGTCGTCATTGCAGTAAGTACTGTGCCTGCCTGAACAGAATGTTCACCCCGCTCAATTCTTTGCAATGTATTTAAGCTCACATTAATTCTATGAGCAAAATCTCTCATAGGTATTTTCCTTGCTTGGCGTTGAGCTCGAATTGATCTACCCCAACGCTCAATTAAGTCAGCAACAGGCATTGGAATTGGAACATTATCAGGAATTCTCTTGGGCATAACTGTACCTATAAACTAATTATTAATTAGTATAATTAATGTTTAATGGGTACGCAACAGTTATTATATATGAACTAAAGGTCTCGCGCTTTGGCTAAAGCTTGCTCTAAGCGCTCAACACCAATCACTTCTATGCCGGCAATTCGCTGCTTAGGTACATTCGCTTTAGGCACAATGGCTTTGGTGAAACCTAGTTTAGCCGCCTCTTTTAGGCGCTCTTGGCCACGCTGCACTGGACGTACTTCACCAGCCAATCCAACCTCACCAAATACTATAAGTTTATTGTCTAATGGATTGTTTTTTAATGAAGAAACGATAGAGAGTAATACCGCCAAATCCACCGCCGGCTCGCTAATTCTGACCCCACCTACTGCGTTAATAAACACATCTTGATCAAAGCATGCAACACCCGCATGGCGATGCAATACCGCTAATAACATGGCCAAACGGTTTTGCTCCAAGCCTACACATAGTCGTTTAGGATTAGGTGCATGCGCTTCATCCACCAGTGCCTGAATTTCAATCAATAGCGGACGCGTGCCTTCCATGGTCACAGTAATGCAAGAACCTGCTACTTGCTCACTATGATGCGACAGGAATAATGCTGAAGGATTGGTCACTTCACGCAAGCCTTTTTCGGTCATAGCAAATACACCGAGTTCATTCACCGCACCAAAGCGATTTTTAAAGGCGCGGATCAACCTAAAGCTTGAATTTTGATCCCCTTCAAAGTAAAGCACGGTATCCACAATGTGCTCAAGCACACGGGGGCCAGCGATAGCACCGTCTTTAGTGACATGGCCGACTAAGATGACTGAAATACCCGCTTGCTTGGCCAATCGTGTCAACTGTGCCGAGCATTCGCGCACCTGCGCCACAGAGCCTGGCGCAGACTGCAGGGCTTCCGAATACACCGTTTGTATGGAATCAATCACTGCAATGTCAGGCTTATGCACTTGCAAGATGCTAATAATTTTTTCTAGATTAATTTCAGCCAATAGTGAAATCTGACTGGCATCTAAGCCTAACCGCTTAGCACGCATCGCAATTTGCTGTGGTGATTCTTCACCGCTCACGTAAATCGCTTTGCGCGCATTGCCTATATGGCAAAGGGTTTGTAATAATAAAGTGGATTTACCAATACCAGGATCACCGCCGATGAGCACTACTCCGCCAGGCACCAACCCGCCACCTAACACCCGGTCAAACTCACTCACACCCGTCGGTTGGCGTGGCACTTCTGCCGCTTCAATTTCCGATAATTTTTGCAAGCCAGCCGTTTCCGCCAATGGTGCATATCGACTCGCAATGGCACTGGTACTAGCGGTTTCGGCAATGCCTTCTACCAGAGTATTCCAAGCCAAACAGCTGGGGCATTGGCCTTGCCATTTAGGCTCGGCACCACCGCATTCAGTACAAGTGTAAATGGTTTTAGCTTTTGCCATTAGGCGACTGCCTGCATAGGGACACGTGGAGCCAGTGCGCATAGTAATTCATAGCCTACGGTGCCTGAAGCTTCAGCAACTTTATCTACAGACACTTGCTGACCCCACAACTCAACAGGACTGCCAATCTGCGCTTGTGGCATATCAGTCAGATCAACATAGAGCATATCCATCGAAACACGGCCAATGGTTTGCGTGATTACACCGTTTACAGCAATTGGTGTGCCGTTAGGGGCATGTCGCGGATAGCCGTCGGCATAACCACAAGCGACAATACCGACACGCGTGGTTTTACTAGCGGTGAATCGATGACCATAACCGACGCTCTCACCAGCTGATAGAGTTTGGATGCTAATAATCTCGCTACCCAAAGTCATCACCGACTTTAAATTAAAAGTAGCGGCATCTGAACCAGTCACAGGCGATGCACCATACAGCATAATGCCTGGGCGCACCCAATCAGCATGTGTTTGTGGATAACGCAATATCGAAGCTGAGTTAGCGAGTGATAGTGGTTGCTGTAAGCCCTGCGTAGTTTTTTGAAATAACGTCAAAGCTTGAGTGACACCCAATGTTTCGTCTGCGGTAGCAAAATGCGTCATTAAAGTCGTACCACTCACATTGCGACATGCCTGCAGGCGCGAAAATACTGGCAGATACTGCGCTGGCGTAAATCCCAAGCGATTCATACCGCTATTCATTTTAAGATGTACGTGGATTGGCTGCTTCAGTTGCGCTTTTTCTAGCATCAGCAACTGCGGCTCACTATGAACCACTAGATCAATGCCAAAGCTCGCTGCAATAGGCAACTCTTGGCGAGAGAATAGGCCCTCTAATAGTAATATATTTTGCGTAAATCCAGCTTCGCGTAAATCAATCGCCTCATCGAGCCCAAGCACTGCAAAGCCATCCGCATCGTTAAGCCCATGCGCAGCATTGGTTAAACCATGGCCATAGGCGTTGGCTTTAACGACAGCCATGATTTTAGACTGTGGTGCATGCTGTTTGACCACGTTGAGATTGTGCTGAAACGCACTGTGGGAAATGGTGGCCTGTATTGGTCGCATTGGAAGATTTCTAAATAACAGTCTAGCGATTAATAACTATCAGCCATATGGCCACTACCTGCATAATTTTCGAAGCGGGTATGTTGACCCATAAAGGTCAAGCGTACACGCCCAATTGGGCCATTACGTTGTTTGGCGATAATAATCTCAGCGGTGCCTTTATCAATACTGTCTGGGTTATACACCTCATCACGGTAGATAAATAAAATCACATCGGCATCTTGCTCAATCGCACCCGACTCTCGTAAGTCACTCATCACTGGACGCTTGTCTGGGCGCTGTTCCACGCTTCGATTGAGCTGTGATAATGCCACTACTGGCACATCGAGCTCTTTAGCCAAGGCTTTAAGCGAACGTGATATTTCAGAAATCTCAGTAGCGCGATTCTCACCTTGACGCCCGGCGGGTGCCGACATCAATTGCAAGTAATCGACCACAATCAGGCCTAACTTGCCACATTGGCGGTGTAAGCGCCTGGCTCTGGCACGCACATCAAAACTGCTTAACCCTGCCCCTTCATCAATAAAGATTGGGGCTTCATTGAGCTTGCCTAGTGCAGTCGTGAGCTTCTCCCAATCCTCATCTTCCAGCTTACCTGTACGCATACGATGTTGATCTAGACGTCCAACCGAGCCTATCATCCGCATGGCTAATTGCGTTGACGCCATTTCCATCGAGAATACAGCGACAGGCAGACCGCTATCCAATGCCACGTTTTCAGCCATGTTGAGTGAAAATGCTGTTTTACCCATCGATGGACGACCTGCCACAATAATAAGATCACCGCCCTGCATGCCCGAAGTCATTGAATCCAAATCGGCAAAGCCAGTAGGAATGCCAGTCACATCGGATGGATTGTCACGTGAAAACAACTGATCAATACGGTCAGCCACTTGCGGCAATAAAACTTTGATATCCACAAAACCTTGCGTACTTCTTTTACCGCCTTCGGCAATTTGGAAAATTTTAGCTTCCGCTTCATCTAGCAATTGCTGGGCATCGCGACCGTTGGGTGCATATGCACTTTCGGCAATACCTGAACCCACCACGACCAATTGGCGCATGACTGCGCGCTCATGCACAATTTCCGCATAGCGACGAATGTTTGCTGCTGTAGGCGTGCTTTGCGCTAAAGCGCCTAAATAAGCAATGCCACCGATACCAGAAAGCTCTGCAGTATTCTCTAGTGACTCTGCAACAGTCACAATGTCAGCCGGCTTATTATGCTCAATCAGCTTGGCAATGTGCTGAAAAATCAATTTATGATCGTGACGATAAAAGTCTTTTGCAGTCAGTATATCGGCGACTTTATCGAGCGCTTCATTTTCAAGTAGCAAGCCCCCAATGACTGATTGCTCAGCCTCTACAGAGTGAGGGGGGATTTTTAGTGCATCTAATTGTTGGTCGGTCATTCCACGATTATACTGAATAACCGCACTATCCAAAGGCATCGCACCAAATAAAAAAGGCTACCGAAGCAGCCTTTTTTAATATTAAAATAACGAATATCGCCACATGGCGACGATATTGTTAGTTCTTAAGCTTCACCAACCACTGTCACTGTAATATCTACAACAACATCGTGATGTAAAGCTACAGTTACTGTATGGTCACCGATAGTTTTCAGTGGACCTGTAGGCAAACGCACTAAGGCTTTAGTCACTTCAAAACCTTGTGCATTTAATGCATCAGCAATATCACCGTTAGTCACTGAACCGAATAAACGGCCATCAACACCAGCTTTTTGCGAAACAGTTACTACAAATGAAGCCAATTTTTCACCGCGTGCTTGCGCAGCAGCTAAGATTGCAACTTGTTGTTTTTCTAACTCTACACGGCGTGTTGCAATTTCAGCCTTATTCGCTTCAGTAGCGCGTTTAGCTTTGCCTTGTGGAATTAAAAAGTTACGGCCGTAACCATCTTTAACTTTAACAATGTCACCTAAACTACCTAGGTTACCCACTTTTTCTAATAAAATAATTTGCATGGTAGCCTCCGATTATTGGTGTTTGTCAGTG
>Ga0214165_1000781_pt1 | contig 20052 bp, 32 predicted proteins | sample TroBogypolimnion_34_FD_153004 | JGI IMG/M metagenome (GOLD analysis project Ga0214165, IMG submission 153004) | Freshwater microbial communities from Trout Bog Lake, WI - Practice 03JUN2009 hypolimnion v3 | ecosystem: Environmental > Aquatic > Freshwater > Lake > Hypolimnion/Profundal zone ... | reverse complement strand
TGGCAGGGTCAGTTGCTCCGCCAGCCATTGCTACCACCGCAGCTGTCACGCCAGCAGCCGTTGTGCTTGCGCTGAACTTAATCGCATTGCCCAGCGTGCCCTTGTTTTTCGCAGCCAGGGTAACCACACCGGCCACCGCGCTAGCCGTTACCGGCAGATCCGGCTGTTTTCCGATCTGTGCCACCAGATCCGCTGCAATAATGGTTGGCGTATCCGCTGCCGACACCGCAATTACAACCTGCTGATCGCCTACATTCAGCACCAGGGAACCGCCACCTGTTGCGGGGCCAGTGAGCGTCACCGTGCCAGCAGCAGCGATAGAACCGCCCGCATCATCCAGCGCGATCATGGTCAGCGCCAGATAGTTGTTGGCCTGCAAGGCTGAACGCGCCATTAAGTGCGCAATCGAGCCGCGACCGAAGAACGTCGCGGCATCCACGTCAGAGAATACGTCTACCGGCGTGTTGGCCACGACTGAACCCATCGCCAGCCGTTGGCCGACGATCAAAGTCTTTTGCAGGTTACCCGGCAGCGTACGTACCGCCGTTGAGGTATTAAATTCGAAGTATTTCCCCGGCTTGCGGATTGAGGCAGGCAGGTTGTTGAATGCGATATTGGCGCTGGGCATTATGCAGCTCCTTTCTTGTTGGTAGTCACTTCAACCAGATCGCCATCAGTGACACGGCGCTGGTAATACGCGGTATCCGGCACATCGACCGCTTCGGCATCTGTAATGTAATCGTGCGGTTTGTCTTCCTTTGGGACATTCAATCCCGGTGCAGCTTGAACTTTCATGACAGCTCCTATCGTAACGTTGTCAGATCTGATACATCAGCGACATCGTCGCCGGGCTTCAGGTAATAGTTGATTCCCATCTTGAGCCACATCGGATCCGTCAGATCGATCGGTTCGCGTGGCTGTGTCTCAACAAACTCGGTATGCCATTCACGGGCCAACACCGACAGTGCCTGACCATTCAGTTTGGTGTTGTATAAAGTCCGGATCGCCCCCGGCTTCAGATAATCAATCGGCAGCCCCAAATCGGAATTGACCAGCAGCAGGCTAACGTCCTTCATCATCTGATAGGAACCGACCTCCCTGATCACCCCGTTCACTGTCAAGCCATGCCGCGTATCCCGTTCACCACGTACATTGCGCGCCGCTACCATCGTCACGAACGTCGCCGGGGTGAGCCACTTGGTACGTGAAGTACCCATCGGCTTTGATTTTCCAGCTCCGCCAAACGTCACCCATACTGCAGGGAAGGAACGAACTACCCGCGCCAGATCATCATCCAGTTCACCACCATAGCTGGTGACCTCATGCAGCTTGTAACCCAGCCCCGGCGTTGCAGCTTCCGCTGCCTTGATACGGGCAATGATGGCATCTTCAATCTCGGCGAGCATCAGTAATCACTCAGGCTGGCGCGATCGAACTTACGCCCGCCACCGATGGTTTTGACCGACACGCTTTCGGCAGGGGCTAGGCCTGCAACTGTCAATCCGATATCGATCTTGCCGTCGCGGATATGCTCCAGGGTACGCAGTGCATCCTTGTAGCGATATCGTACAGGATCGGTTTCAGTGACATCGCTACCTAACAGCTTGTAACGGGCGATGTCGCAGCACAGATCCACCAGTTGATTCGGTACGACAGACAGCGGCAGCGGGTAACGAGCCACCAAATAACTATCCATCGTATTGCTGGCGCGTTGCAAGGCACCGTTTGCAACCGGTTCATCGACCACACCATCACGGTTACGATCGGTGATGGCGACCACTTCGCTTTCACCGAACTGAATGATTAAATCGCTGATCGTGGCGTAGGACACTTAACGGCTCCTGTCCTAAACCTGACCTGCACCGGTTGCCCAGGCAGCATCGCGATCGGCAGCAGTGACTGGCCAGCCTGTGATCGCCGACAGTGCATCGCTCTTGGGCTTACCATCCCTCAGCCATTGGCCGGGATTAGCAGTATCCATCTGACCAATCGCGGCTACGACAGCGGCAAGGCGCGCGGCATAATCGGGGGGAGCTTTAAGGACCGCAATTTCTGTTGGGGAATCTTCGATGGCAGCTGCACCGAGCAGATCGGCCACGTCGGCATCCTCAAGATCAATCGCTGATCCGACCGGGTAATCCTTGCCGTTAAAACGGATTGGACTCAATACGGGGTAACTTTTTTTCATTACTGTCTCCTGGATATCCCGCCTGATGTTCCAGGCGGGATTACGTACTACGGGTTATGGTTTAGGCTGAAGCGTTCTTGATCAGGAAGCCTGCACCTGATGCGGCCAGCACTGGCGCACGTTCATCATTGACCGGGTAGGCCCATAACTTGGCATTGCGGTCCATGTAAGGAACTTCGACCAGTGGATAGCCACGAAGACGATAGGTGTAGCCGTAGCTCGGCAAACCAGCATCAGCCAGTGTGCCGATCTCGGTGTATGCGACCACCACATCCTTACCCCAGACATCAGCCAGCAAGCCAGTTGCCGCATCTTCATAGACAGAATCACCAACAACGACCCGTGGCGTACCCCAAAGGTTAGCCAGGATGTCGGTACTCAGCGAATCACGACCGGTGAATTTGATACGGTCGATGATTTTGGGATGCTGCTTCAGTGCATTAAATACCTTGGGAGACAGCAAGACTGTATTGGCGCGCTTACCAGTCTGCGAACGTACTTGCTCCTTAGCATTCTCGATATCCTTGGAAGGATCAGAAATACCGCTGGCATAGTCAGACCACTGGCTGGTACCGGCCAAAGTGACTTTGTTATTCGCGCCGTAGTTCGCAAGGTTGGTTGCCAGTGATGCCGCCGCAATCTCGCTGCTCAACAGGATGATGTTCTGCGTCTTGGCCACGGCGATGCGCCCCATATCGATGCCTGGTACCGCATTGGCTTCCTGCATGATCTCAAACGGAACCGCACCTTCCAGAGAGTGTGATTCCAGCGCAAAAGGATTGCCCAGATAGCCGTATTGCACGCGCTTGGTATTGACACCTGGCGCACGCCCAGTGTTATAGGCGCGGAAATCTTCACGCCCGAACTGGATGATCTTGCCGCCGCGCTGTTCGACAGGGACAACCGGGAACAGGTAGCTTGCCACCATCTCATTGTTTTGATAACCCTGTGCCACCGTAGTCAGGATCGGATCAACGACCCGCGCTTGCGCACCGGTCATATTGCCGACAAAACCCAGTGCGACAAGGGAACTTGAATCAATCCAGCTAGGATCAAGCACACCGGCGTGAGCCAGTGCGGCATAGGCCAGACAACTGGCCAGCACGGCAAAAAGTTTCAGGAAGTTAGATTTCATGCTGTAGCGCTCCATATTTAAAAAGGGTTGTGTCGCCTAGTTAGGCAACAGAATGACTTCGACGAACTGTCCGGCAGCGGTCGCTACTTCGCCCGGTGCCAGACGTGCCAGCGAGACTCCCGCTGCCTTGGTGATGGCACGACCTGTCGCATCCGCTTCGATCAATGCACTTGCAGCGATCGCCGCACCGGTCTCTACCACCTCGGTACCCAGCACGGTTGTAGTCACTTTTGCACCGATAACTGCATCGGTTTGCGCGATCCCCTGGGCATTGCCCGCCGCAGCGGCCAGAGTACCTGCCGGGCTAATAAAGCGATTTGCCGTAATGGCTGCTGTGGCCAGCACCGGTAATGCCAATAAACTGATTCCGTTACGCATCGTGTTCTCCTGTTCGTGTTGTGAGGGCTAAACGCTGACGGCAGACAGTGCTTCGCCGTAAGTCACTTTGTGTTGCGCCTGGTGAGCCAGCGCCTTGTGGTGCAGCTCCAGACGCTCGCCGTCTACGGCATATCCGACAGGTGCCGCAAAATCGACTGTGCCTTGTGATGCTTTACCAGCACCGGCGGATTCGCCGAAGCTCACCAACTTGGGCATGCTGGTCAACATGGCTTTAAATGCATCGATAAACGGCTTTTTGGCATCGCCATCACCGAACTCAACCACTTGTTCACCCGCGCCTAATTGATCCAGAGAGGCGACGATCACATCTTTATGCGCAGGGAGTAGCGTGCCAGCCTTCGCCAGACCTTCTGCAAAGCTGGAATTTTCTGCGTGACGCGCGGCAGCCTTACTGGCTTTATCGCGGGCAGCTGCATCGGCCAATTGTTTCTTCATCTGGGCGTTTTCTGCCTCCAGTGCGGCTTTTTCTTCAGGGGTCACAGCGATGCTTCCTTTCTCGATAAATGCCGGTGTGGGTACATCGGCGGTTTGTGATTTCTTCAATTCATCCTGGGCGGATTGCTCAAGATTTTTAACGGTGTAACCAGGGACAGCCGTATCGGCATCGGCCTGACCGAACTTACCGAGGATCCAGTCGCGCATGCTGCGCCACAGACCCGCGTTATCTACGTCGTCCCATTCAGCAAACTCGACGATGCCTTGCTCAGCATCTGCAAATGAGGGATTGCGTAATCCCTTCACGCTGGGCGGCATCGCACCGAGAAAACCAACGTGGCGCAGGTAATACACACCAGGGACAGGATTGCTGGGGGAATCAGGGGCGTAAAAGGAGGCAGAGATTTTCTTGAACGAACCTTTGCCTACCATCTCGGCGAATGCGGCATCCACCTGGGTGGGGTTCGCTTCGAGTGCGCCATCGGCAAAACTCAGCGCGCCGACCCAGCCGTAAGCTGGATCGTCATGCTCGGGGTGGCCACATACAAGCGGCGCTTCGTGCTTGGCCGGATCGTAGGCGGCAGCGGTTGCCGACAAGTCAGTTTCGGAAAATGACAACGCAGTACCACTCATCGCGGTGTGCTTGCCGGGCTTGAATATCTGGATGGGTTTATTCGTTTTCATGACCGCATTTTGAGCGGCACGAAGCGGGGTGTTAAGACGGATGGGGTTCCGGGGTAGAGCGGGCTGGTGTATTTTTAGACTACCCAGATTTTGGAAAAACAGCAAACGGATTGCGCATACTGAAAGTGTGACGGCAAACTTTAGCAATGAACGCGCAAGGAGGCCGTTAACTACGCGTTAAAAAACCGCCGCGATTTATTTTGATACATCCGCCGCACTGATGTCCGACAAGCGCGTTAAATCGCGCTGTGTTCGATCTGTGCTTTTATCCAATGACCCGACTCAGATAGTCATTGACCAGACCGAGAATGTTTTCTTCAGCCTCTGGTTGCAGCTGGCCTTGCGCATCGATCGGTAAAAATGGACGGGCTGGCATGTGAATCGTGTGTGCGCCTTGCTCGAACCAACGTGACACTGCACGTTTATGACTGTCCTTTGCAAAAATAAGCCCCTTACCTTTAAAGTGTTCAGTACGTAGCAGGTTCCCTTTAGCGTCAGTACGGTGACGCACTAAGCGGCTTTGTGCTGGCTTATTGATCTCGCCACCCAGCTGGTGAATAGCAGCATAGACCTTGTTACTTCTGATCGTGGCGCTGTTGGCATCATGGCTGGTCGTGATTGAAGCGGCAAGCTGCCCTGTATCCTGCAATATATGCCCACCCTCGCGACCTTTACGCGGCTTAATTCCTAACCACTTTGGACGGCCCTCGGCGGCGAAGTTTTTTTCTGTCTGCCGTTCCAGCTCCTGCGCAATGATGCGCATCACAGGCGACATATCCTGTCCGGTATGAGCCAGACGCTCCAGTGCGCTCATCACGCTTTTGCTTTCTACCTTGATTTCGAACATGACTACCTCTTATAATCGTCTCAGCAAGGTCGGTTGTCCGCCGATGGGTAATGGCTAACTGCTCAAGCAGCGAAGTATGCAGGTTCAAGTCCCGCCGCCGACCTTCACTCCATTTTTACGAATCGCTTCCCATCTTTCAATCTTCCTGTCCCGTCATTCGTTGCCGGCAGCCGGTACGCGTTCACAATGGCATCGAGTTTGCCGTGATGTTTGACGTTGGTTGCGGCGTCGACTGGAACGTAGATCAAGCCGCCATCCCCATCGTTTGCAACATAGACCAGATTCTTGTGCAACTTATCCCAGTACACCGCCTCAGGCTCAGCGACCACTTGAGGTAATACCTGATATTGCGTCAGCGTGAGCGTGATGCCATCGCCTTGATGTTTTACACTGTCTGCATGTACCAGGCGTTTTTCAGGCAAGGCCAGCACACGAGCCGCATTTACACCGCCGTTGTTCTTCCTGGCGAAGTCGGCAATGTCTTCGGATACAAAACCTACCACCTGTGCCTCATGTCCTGGTGCACGCTTGGTCAGCGCCGTGCTGACCCAGTTGGCAAATACCTGATGACGTAGTTCTGAGTTATTGATCGCCTGCACGGCCTGTACGCGGATGGCGCGGTCTTTCACCGCACTGATCTTGCGCATCACCTCAACATCGTTGCCGAATACGGCGCGGCCAGGGTTGTAGCTCCATCCCGCATCCGGTGCGAATAGCTTATCTTGACCATCCACCTTGATGCGCAGCGCCTTGACCTGAACCGCGCTGCCATCCTTCATGCGAATGTCATGATCGATCAGGCGGTCAGCAGATGATTCCACCGTGATGCCGTCACGCTTTACCTCAACAGCACTGATCGCGCTCACGCGGCAACGGCAGTTGAAGCCATTCGGCGGATACATAGCACCCCATAGCGCATCGTCATAACGGAACACACGACCATTCATGGCCCGGTGCGTCGGGCGGGTGCGGCCATCCAGTACCGCGACATATTGCCAGTAGGGGTGACTGTCTACGCTTTCCATCATGCTGCGATAGCGTCCGGCCATGTAGGCGGTTTGCATATTGGTCTGATAGATCGTCTTGAGGCGGCGCGGGCTGCCGAGCTGAACAGTACTCACTTCACCGGTCAGGGTATCAATGTGTTCGGTCTTTCCCCACCAGCCTTTTGCTTGCAGGATTGGCGTTAACTTTTTCTCAAAATCGCGCAAGGTGGTGCCGTTGTTTAACGCTTCATCCAGCGCACCGCGAATATCATTGAGGATATCGGTATTCATCACCTTGGCTACGGTGAATGCTTTAGCCTGGGATTCCTGCCATAAGTCGCGCCATGACCAGGTGATTGCGTAACCCTTAGACTGGAAGTATTCGATCGCCTTCTCAGGCGGCAATCCGAATACAGCAGACAGATCAACCTTATTCATTCTGATTGCGCGCTCAATTTTCCCCAAACATCGGCCACGAACATCGCTCTGGCCAGTGTCTGTTCAAGCTGCTGTGTATTCATAGTCGGAAATGTCTCAGCCAGCTTGTCGAACACCTCAGCATAGTCGGTAGAGGCCGCGATCAGATCCAGAACAGGCTTGAGCGCCACTTGAGCCTGTGCCGTCAATTTGTCGGCGTTAAGGCCCTCAATACCACTATCCAATGCTTTCTGGTCTGGAAAAAGCTCACCCTCTGCGAACGCTACTGGCGTACCAGCACCTTGGGTTTGGTTTTTTGGCTGCGCCTGAAACGTCCAGCCAGGATAATTCTCCGCCTGGTAAACATCGTCTGGGCGCATCCCCATGTTGAACAGGATTTGATCGCGCTCGGCACGTAGCTTGATGTCCTCGGCCTCGACGATCTTGCGCCATACTGTGGGCGGCTTTGCACCAGGGACGTTGTATTCGGTGATCCATTTAACCAGCGTGTTGTTGAGCGTAGCCGACAACATATCTGCATCGAACTGAACCAGCTCAAGTCGTACCTCGTTGCGCGTGATTGCCGCGCTGGCCAACGCACCGCCCGAACCTTTAGCACTGGGCGCTTCGCCCAACACGCAGTAACTGATCTGCTCATCCATGTAGCGGATCATCTGTTCATAGCCGACGTTACCGCCTCGCGTGGCTTCGAGCAGCTCGATCAGCATGCCTTCCGGCACAATTACCCCAGAGTCCTGCGAGATGGCGGACAACGCATCCAGCAGCTTTTGCTGATCGGGGGGCTGCGTGCCATTGGGATATTTTCCGACAGCAGTCGGTGAGCCGAATTTGTCCAACAGTGTTAACCAGAAGGTAATGCCCTGACGCTTGAACCAGACCAGCCAGAACAGCTTGCTACCCAAGCCCATGCCATAAGGATTTCCGTCTTTTGCCCCCAGAGAATGGACAATGAACTTGCGCTCAGGCAACTCTTCACCCGGCAGCATATTGGTGAGGGTTTTCAGGCGAAGTTCGTAGTTTTCACCAAACCAGAAACGGCGTTGATCGCGTGCGCGGACTTCGCTGGCTACGATCTCACTGCCCGTGGTTGCCCACAAAATTTCACCGACGGAAAACCCCTTGTTGATCGCGTCTAGCAGATTCAGGCAGAGGTGATCAAAACCGATATTACCCAGCTGTGCGCGCACCACCTCGGCGGCATGCTGATCCAGTGCGGATTCGCTGGCTGGTGTGACTTCCCACGGGCGTGAGATGACCGCCATCTTGCGTTTATGCAGGCAGGAAAAAGCATGTGCGTCGCGCTCGATCTCTTCATAGAGCCGGATGCCTTTTCCCTGACCGCGTGTGGCCAGCGTGTCATCGTTTTGCTGTAAAAGACCGCTGAAAAGCGGTAAAAACGGGTCGCGTTTAACGCTGGCGATTTCGTCAGTCTCTGCGGGAGGATGTGAGTTTTTAATATCATTCATGATCATTCAGCCTTAATAATCGTTCATACGTGTCGAGACGCGTCGCTGTCCCAACGTTTGAAATTCCATACCGGCACTTCCTGATAATGCAGCCACCCAGAGCATATGTAAGGCATCAGGGCCATCGTCATGATCCGCTTTGGGGAAGTGACGCAGCTGGTCAATCAGCGTGGTTTGGCTGGGATTTAGCTTGATCAGGCCGTTGGCAAAATGTGGCTGTAGCGTCTCGATGCGCAGCAGCTTGTCCGCTGTGGGTTTGACTGCACGGGCAGGGACAGGAACTCCCGCAATCGCTGAACGCTTCACCAGCTCGGTATACAAGAACTCCTGAAACTGCACTGTTTCTACTACCCATAGTACACAGCGGTATTTCCGTTGAAGTTCGATCACGTCTTCAATGATACGATCTGGCAGGCGTTTTTTAATCGCCGCTTCGACCACATACAGTTTGCCGGTAGTACGGTCATAACCGCCGACCAGTAAGGCGGACGGGTCACGTGATGCGCCTGCCTTGCCCAGTGACGGATCACATGCACCGAAATAAATCAGATTAGGCGGCAGGTACTGATACCAGCAATCGTCCAGGATATGCGCGAACGGCGCATCGTCACCTGATACAGGATCGTTCTGTTGTTCAGAATCGAATGCCGGACGGCCATCGCGGGCGCGTTTGACCATCAACTTATAGAGCGGCTGCCCATCCGGCCAGCATATGACCGCACCGGCTTCCATCTCCTCTTTACACCTGGTGTAAAGCTGTAATGCGGCCTCAGGCCCTTCGTTGAGCAGCCGTTCTTCCCACTTCTCCCACAGATGCATGTTGTCTGGCCAGCGCTCGATGCTGCGGAATTTCTTCGATGACCAGAGTGGGTTTTTGAGCAGGCGGGACAGCACCGAGTCATAGTGCAGGATGGTCCCGATGATGATCACATCCATCGTGTCATCCGCTTCGCCCAGGGAAAGAACGGTTTTTTTCAGCCAGTTTTCCAGCTTGTCGCGCTGCTCAGGACTGCGCACGTTCTCATCATTTTCCAGATCGTCGCCGATCACCAGATCAGGGCGATGCGGGCCGTGACGCAGGCCGCGCATCCGCTTACCTGAACCGAATGCCTGTATCTTGGCATCGTTGGCGGTGATGATGGTGCCGACATTCCAAACCCTGCCGCCGCCGCACGCCTCCGGAAAGTCCATTTTCAGACGCGGATTGAATGCCAGCTCAGCCTTGATCGCCTCCAGCATGGTTGCCGCCTGATCCAGCGCATCCATGACGATCACCGGATAATGCTTACGGCCTGTGACGACGCACCAGATTACGAAGATCTGGGTAACCAGGGTGGATTTTGCATTACCGCGCGGTGCGGCAATCGCTTCATGATCGCCTGTGCCGTTATCGACAATCTCAGGCAAGCGGTCATAGAGGTAGGTATGTAACGCCGCTTCGCCCTTTTTAACGTAGTGCGGAAAGTAGGTGCGCGCAAAAAAGCGATAGTCACCCATCGCCCGTGCACGTCGTTCAGCGAGCGCAGCCGGATCCGGATCGAAGCCGTCCACCTCCGCTTCGATCTGCATGCGGAAGTTCTGGGCTAGCTTGCCTATCTCTTCAAGGAATGCGCGTTTTGAGGTTTGGTTACTTGCCATCGTCTTCAAACTGCTCTCGCAGCACCTTGTACATCTCCATATCGGCACTCACTGGATCGAATAACGTGACCAGCGCCATGAGCAGATACCCAAAACAGCCCGATACACGTTTTCTTAGCGAAGACGCGCGAGCCCATTCACAGTCTTTTACTTTAACCATACGCTCTCGCCAGTTCGTCACCGAACGGCTCCATCGTCTCAATCACAACCAGCATGTGTTTTGGATACTTGACCCGGACAAACTCGGCATAACGCTTGACCACATCCGTGGCCACAGCAAGCTTGTCGGTCTCCGGCATCAGCTTGCGACTGGCGGCCATCAGCTTGTTATAGGCATCGGCCAGACTGCACAGCATCTGTACTTTGTCGCCCGGTGCCATATCGGGTGCTTGCTGGATGGATTCAACGGTGGCTTGAACTTGCTGTACCACCACAGCTAGTGTCTGGCGTACCACGTCCTCAATGCCGCCACCGGCGATCATCTGCGCGCCGCGTGCCTTGTCCCAGTCGTCACCCAGTTCTTTACCTGTGCGCTTCCAGTTACGTGCCGTGGCATACGGAACACCTAATTTGGCAGCAGCAACTTCCAGCGACAACTGGTCAAACACATAGGCCGCACGAACTGAGCGGCGAGCATCTTCACCGTGTGCCATCAGATCAGACTCAGTGGTTTAGCGGCGGGCTTGCTTTGCGGCACCACAGGAGAAGGGCGGCGCACACCGTCAATCTGGCTGCGACCCAGCGCGATATCTTCACCGCGATAGGTGAGTCGCACTACATCCATCGCCAGCAATTCAATCAGATCAATGCTGACCAGCCATTCAAGATCAGCCATCATTTCATCCATGCTGGTCACGTATCCGGTGCGTCCGACCTGATCGCGCAACACAGCGCGATTCATTGTGAAGGCATTCGCAAAGTACAGCGCCAGAAGGATAGACAGGCGGCGTGATGCGGTTATTTCTTCGGCGTAAGTAGTCACTTTTTACCTCCAGTCAGTAAGTGTTGATGGATGGTATTGAGTAGATTACGAACACCGATGAACTCTCCCGATAGATGGCCGACTTCTGCCCTCAGCTGGTTTATTTTTTCGTGAATACCACCTAGATCTGCATGCGTAGGGGAGTTTTCAGCGCTAGTTTCAAGTCGGGTAATACGCTCTGATTGTCCATCCAGCTTTTCGTCCAGATCGGTTTCCATTTTTTCAATCTGATCTTTTGTGGCCTTGTCTTTATTCGACGATCTGACGTACATAAATGACGCTACATTGACCAGTAATCCCAGCAATACGACGCCCAACTTTATCCACTCAATAACTGAATCCATGCTTACACCCTTTGTTTATTCTGCTTTTCACGCAGATCGTAATCATCCCGACAATCGACATCACAGAAACTGCCGGAATCAATCGTTAATTCACAGTTGTAGCATTGACCAGTGAACGGCATGGCATCCGCCATTACCTGCCGGTTATCCAGCGCCTGGCTGCGAAACCACTCTTCAGCCTCGCAGGCGCGATCAATTTCATCAGTCATAAATCACTCCCGTGCGCACTCTGCCAGTTTCGCCAGCTGATCCCGGCACTGTGCTGCCAGCTCCATCGACTCGACGTGATTCGCCAGCAGATCCGCCAAACTGCCTGATTTCGCTGGTGGCGGCACGGTGCATGGATACGTAAGGTTCGCTGGGCACGGGCGCGGCTTCACCGCTATTGGCGGCGTTCCAGAGGCGCAGCCCGTCAGCATCAAGGCCGCAATCGTTAAACTCAGGATGATTATTAACAGTTTCACGCGCTTGCTCCTTGATGGTTTTGTAAACGATACGGATCTGGTCGCGTGTAGTCTCTCGCGCTGTACCAACAGCTTCCCGGCGTAGATCTTCTTTTGTTGCTTCCGCCACTGCTGCGCGTTGCGCCTCGACCTGTCCCGCCATACACTCTGTTTTTGCATGCTTCGCCCCTAATCCATAACCGCCAAAAAATAGCGCCAGTGCGATGACCAGCCCGCCTAATAAACGCCAAGGCAGCGGGATCATGGTTTTACCTCCGCATTCGCCGACATGCCGTAACGGAGCGAGAGCAGCTTGGAAAGGGTTGACGATGCACCGATACTAGCCAGATAAATCAACCAGATTTCAGACGTTGCAGTGTTCATATAAACCATATAGCCAAAGGCGATGGTCGCGGCGCAGTAAGCGATATTTGCCCATAGCTTAGTGTGCGACAGCATGCCGGTACCGGAATCGGTAATCAGGTCAGTGATCGTCATACCAACCCCTCCAGATAGCGAGTTTTACGACCCGGTTCAAACACAGCGGTCAATACCTGATTGCGCAGCGGCCGACCTGCAACATCCAGCGACAGATGCACCCAGGTGCCTTCGCAGATCATCTGGTCGAACTTCAGACCGGAGGCCAGTAATGTCTGGCAAATCTCTTTGGGCGTGCCGTAGCCAGGACAGATGAAATCTACTGCCAGTCCCAGCACATGCTGGCTATTTTTTGCGCCGCCTATCAGGGTATTGAGCTTGGTACAGCGGAAGCCACTGCTGATCTGAATGGGGTTGCCGAGCAACTGGCGCACGTCCTCCAATAGGTTAGCGATGAGTTCCAGACAAGCACGTTGCGGTGTATTCGGCGTGTTATCTATTCTGGCGCGTACCGCTTGCTGCGAATGCGTCAGTTCTTCCAGCGTGAAATGTGGGGATAGGTTCATGGATTTCCTTTGAATTTGGCTGGAATAATGGGAAGAAATCGAACCAACGTACCTGCGCCGATCGCAGCAATGCGGCGCCCGAACTCCTTGGGCGGATGGGCGATATGCAGACGTGCCGTGGTGCTGGTGAGCTTTGTACAGACGCGGTCATCCTGATCGACAAAGCGGTCGCCGGGATTCAGGTCATAGAATTTGGTTGTTTCCATGACGCGTAATGTACGCGTGCGCGCGAGGCGGGATAAGGCAGAAGGGGTTCCGGGGTAAACGAAAAACCCCGCACTAGGCGGGGCTTGGATGAATTCGCTTTACAGGTAAATTACAATAGGCTATTTGGCACTATCGATCTTCGCTGGAGATATTTCAAGCTCAAAACTTCTTAATTCAGGAACTTCTATTATAGAAAACTCATTTCCCATATGCATTCCGATAACTTTTGTATTTGGAGTAGTGTGTGCGCTACTGAACGCAGATATAAACCAGTCTTGCCTATTGCCCCATGTTGGTGCCGCATTTCCAAGAATTTGAATCATCGTTTTTAAGTTGGATGCATCAGATGGCAAATTGCCTTTCGCTGATGGCATTATCACCAATCTAGCCTTAGTAACGAATCCATGATCGATAGCGGCATATAGGGTAAGTAATCCGCCATCTTGGTTTTTAACATTTCCCGACATTGCGGTTCCATCAACAGTATTTTGTATCTGGCTCATCGGTAATGAGATGCCATTAACAAGAGCGTTATATGTAATTCCTGTATTCGTTGCTGTTGGCGCTACATCCTTCCCACAGCCAGCTAGTATTAATGCTATTAACGCCGTAAAAAGTAGCTTTTTCATATCGTTTCCCCTTTGAAAACTTACACCTTAAAACAACCCGACCTGCATGTCATCTTCAATTTCGCTATTCAGAATGTCACGGATGTGCCGGGTAGTGAATTCATATTTCAGCGCCAGGGTGTTTTGTGGCGTCCCTTCGGCATATTCGCGGCGAATTTCACGATAAATCAGCACCCGAGCTGCTTTTTCACAGCGGGCGATTTCCAGATAATCGCCGCCGTATTCAGATACCAGCGCGGCAAAGGCTTCCATACCGATCAGATATAACAAGCGATGATCCAACTGCGCCGTCATTGGGATATAAATCGGCGTTCCGCCGCCGTGCATTTTAACCAGCTTCATCGCGGCGGTCAGGCCGATGGCCTTGGCCAGCCATTGCATAGAGGGCGGCAACAGGTGTAAATCAGATTCGTTCAAATTCATTTTGTTTCTGCCTTATTTTTTGCGTATTCTAGCGCAGCGATGATCTTTCCCAGCTGCGCGCCAGTACACCACTCGAAGCGATCAATCTTGAACATGTGCTTCGACATGCCGTCGGCGTAGGCATCTGGCTTGTTGTCCAGGGCGATCAGCAGCGCGCGGATTTTACTGACCTGCGCGACTTTATCCTTGGCCGGGGCAGGGCGCGTTGACGCCGTTGATTTGAAACCCAGCGTCTTGAAGTGATCGAGCAGCTCTTTACGCTGTTTCCAGTCCATATCCTTGCTGCTGGCCACGCCGAAACGGTCATGCAGCAGCGCGCGATAGGTATCCTCATCCATGCTCACTTTCTGTCGGGCGACGTGGATCAACTGGATCTCGCGTCGGGCAAGATCGGCTTGTTTGAATTTGGATGGGTATGGGTTGCTCATTTCATGCTCACTTTCGTTTAACAGGCATTTAACCCGTAAAAGTTTCGTTAAACCGTCTCTCGCAGCCCGCTACTTCTAACGGGCTGGAAGCGATGGTTTAGTTAGACATTGCCGCGTCTTTCAACGCCTTGGCTGCACTGAAATGCGGCTTGTTTCTGGCTGGGATTGATATTTCTGCACCCGTGGCCGGATTGCGCCCGATGCGTGCCGCACTCTGCTTGACGCTAATTTTGCCGATGCCGGGCAAGGTCACTTCAGCGCCTTCGCCTTTCTGGAATGCGATCTGAGTTACCGCAGCTAATCCTTCCAATGTTTGCTTGATAGCATCCTTGGTCAGGCTGCTGCATTGATGTTTTTGTATTGCGTCGATCAGTTCTTTTTGGTTCATTTGAAACTCCTTAGGGTAAATAATGCATTGAAAACAATTAATTGCACGAACCACGCTATTACGCGGCCTCTTGTTCAAAAGGTGTGATCACAAAATCCTCAACACCGGTCACGATAGTCAGTCCAGCCACACCGCGCACAGCATTAGGCTCGTCCAGAATGGCATCCTTATTTACCTCTTCCTTGGTGCGAATGAAGCGCATCAGACCTAATCGTGCCAGCGTTTCAAGCACCAGCTCCGACTTGGAGACACGCACGCTGGGCGGACGTTGCCGCCACTGCACTTCGCCGGTAATGAGGTTGGCCGTCTTCACCTTACCGCCGTTGGTCAAGTCGTCTCGATTGGCTTCGCAGTAGCCTTGCACGGCCTCTTGCAGACTGGTGATCTGCGTCTTGATCTCTTCCAGTACGGGCTGCGCACTGGCTGTAATGACGGCGATATCGTCATTCATCGCCGCCTGCGCGCGGAAAAATTCGCGTTGCAGGTCGCCTATCTTGCGGATTTCAGCGGCAGCCTCATCGCGATTTTGCGGCACATAGAGTTGCGCCTTTGCTTTGAGGCGAGTTTTTGAGGGTGTAGCCATTTTGTTGCTCCTTTTGTCGGGTTAAGTGGTAGAAATTAAGGTGTCTGCGTTTCCGCTGGCGTTGGTGTTTCATGGTAGCTTTGGGTTTGTTGCAAATTCCTAAATGAGATCCGCATCTGTTTGATGTCGGCATCCAGCATGTACGGCTTATGTTTCTCAGCGATCGCAATGCAATCCTCACGGGTTCCAGCTTTGCGAAAGGCATGTAACGCCATCTTCAGATGCACTCCGCTGGTGGTGACGGTAGGGCGTGGAATCGGATTCATGCGACCTCCTCATCATCTGGCGCATAAATCTCGCCTGCACGATCACCGGCAAGCCGCTGCGCCATTTCATGCATCTTGCTCACCAGTTCGATTGTCTGGAACAGGAACGCATCAATATCGCCCTTTTTATCGTCCAATTCGGCTGCCAAGCTGGCCATCGTTACCGCCATATCGAATTGCCAGGAACATAGGTTTTCTGTACTCATGCCGATACTCCTTGCTGCTGGCGTGTTGACGACCATCCGTGTGCGCGACTCTTGCTGGTCTTGCCGGTGTGCATTGGTTCAAGTTGGGCATCGCGACGGTTCGGGCATACAGCCCGACCAGCTGGCGTAATGCTCACAACAAAATCCTCATTTCTTTCAATGAGTCCCGCTGCGATCAGGCGAGACATCCATGCGTACGCAAATGAAAATTTCTCAGTTATCTGAGCTGCGTCCATTCGACCTGCGCGTAATGCCAGCAAGATTCGACCAGGTTGATTAATTGGGGTGATTTTCATTTCCCATTCCTTTCAAAATAAGCGCTGATAGCCTTTAATGACGGCTCAATCATTTCCAGCATGACGTGTATGGCTTGCGCCATTTCTGCGACCACTTCGGTCTTAGTCAGGTCGTGTTTTTTCTGCAAGCGCGCCATGCTCTGTATGATTTCCTCGTGGATATACATCACTGCACCTCCGCATCATTCCAGCGCACTTCACAATTGTGACGAATAGCAAACCAGTAGCGACGCTCAACACCGGCACAGCGTTCAAAGCGATGCACCGCGCCATCCAACTTGTCGCACAACGGGCTGTTTTTGATAAAGACACGTGGCTTATCCATACCAGGAAGCACGTACATGACTTCAAAACCTTGTGATTTAAGCCATTTTTTGCAGTAATCAGCCCGTAGTGCGGTGTTGAGTCGCACGGCCTGACTGACGTAGCCTGCGTAGGATTTAACGAATTGCTGTTGTGGCAAATTGTTCATGATTTATCTCCAGACTTGTTGTGTGGGCATACCTGGCAGGCCAGCCAGTGCGCTTCCTTGGCACGACCACCGAAGGGACGTGGTGCGGTCGCGCGGCGCTGGCAGTCTGGGCCACTGATTTCAATGTTGTTATGCGTGCATGGGTAGATGTCGTAACGCGCCAGAATGGCCGCTTCCAACTTTTCCACGCCTGCGCCGTACTTGCCGGACAGATACAGTGAAATCGCTGTGCGCGAGTATCCAATTGCTTCAGCGACAGCGGTCATGCTGCTGGCATCAACCGCCACCCGGCAAAGATCAAAAGTGTGAGCGTCATTCATTGCATAGCTCCATTGGGTACACCGTATCGCTGTTTGGGTCATACACCGTATTGTTTTTGGCACGCCATACCGGGGCTTTACGACCGGCATTGATGACGAGCTGGTAGCGCAGCATGCCTGGGCTGGTTAGGGCGGTGCCTGCTTGCCGATTGGCTTCGCGCTTAACGATTCCGGCTTTTTCCAGTGCGCGGATGTACTTGCCGAGATTTCCGATCGCATCACGTTCTGTCCCGTCCGCCAGCGTGGCCAGCAGATCCTGCACCGTAAAATTGATACGCTTGCGCATCACCCACCAGGCGCGCGGACGTAGTCCGGTCGTGACGGTACGCGGGGAGATTTGACCTTTACGGGACATTACTTTGCCTCCCGTTTCAGGCTCTTCATCGCGTCTTCACACAGCCGGATACCCTTGATATCTGCGGCGATCAGCTCGGTTTTATTCTTCTTTTCGCCGATCACTTCCAGCGTGCGGCAAGCGTTGCTCATCAGGCGATAGCGTCCGCGTGACTGCTCGAACACCTGCTGCGCGATGCTCTGATCAGTGCCCACTTCGCACAACTCAGCGAGATATGCCGCACAATCGGCCACGGTGGCAGGCTTGAGTTCTGGCGCTGCCGATACGCGGGTGGCGACGTGTGCCAGACGGTGTTCGGAAAAACGGTGTTTCTCGGAGGTGTGGCACACCAACACCAGTAAGGTATTAGCTTGCTCAGCGATGCGACGCAGGTATTCGATGCACTCGGCCTTGTTGGGCAGCCCGTGCTGCGCTTCATCCAGGATGATCGGCTGGTGATTTATCTTGAAAAACTCAACCATTCCCTTGTATTGATCGAACTTTCCACGCGCCATCACGCCAGTCTGATCAGCCAGATAGTCGCGCAGAAAACTCAGGCTCATGCCGGGGATTCCTTCCAGATAAATCGCGTCCCGCGCTGCGCCCCAATTGTCCACGGTGCAGCTTTTACCCGTGCCTGGCTCACCCGTCAGCAGCAAAATACACGCCTCAGGGCTGCCGCGATTTTCAACTGCAGCGACGCTGCCGATAAACAGGCGGTGATTACTGGTTTCTACAAAGTGCTGTTTCATTTACAATTCCTCTTAGTGGTTACTTACTGGTTACTTCTGCTACAAAAGGCCGTTGGTTAGCTCGTAACTAGCTAACGGCCACATCCTTAGTTCTTGGGTCTTCCCCGCCGCCGTACAGCCACATCAATTGCTCTTCTGCGGTCATGAATTTCTCTTTTTCTTCCGGTTCGTCTCTGAAATCCTCAACCGTCTGCTCACGAACCGGGACCTTGGGTGTTAAATCAATAAAATCAGTAATATCCTGAGTAAATTGGCCTTGCGCCTCAATCACATTACCCAGCTCAGCATTGGCCTCGTTGATGTCGCGTACCGCACGTTTGATCTTGCCGTCGGCACGTTCCTGACGCTTTTTATCCATATAAGCCACTGGGAAGGCGGCACGTTTATGCGCGTTCCATTCCGCTACACAAAGGAAAGTGCCATCCATGCGCAACACCCAAACCTTGTCGGCATTGTGAATGTCGAAGCGGACGCGCACTTTTTCGCCCTCTTCTAGTGCATCAACCAGCATCCTATTGGCGTATTCATTACCAAAAATTGAGATCACGCCGCGCTGCGGGGTACGTCCCACTTCCGGCATCCACAACACAGCCAGCTCGTCATCACTAGGGCCGCAAGCCCCTGAATTTGGGTCTAATTTTTTCGCATATTCTTCAGTTGGTGTGCGGTCATCTAGCTCACGATGTGAATGCAATCGGTTGTATTCACCATCCCACCCCAGTACGCGTTCGCAGTCGTCCAGCAACTGTTTCCATGTAGGTAATACCGAACGGCCTGTGCCGTCTTTCTTGTTCAGCCCGACCAGCATCTTGCGTGTTGCCTCCTTATCCGTGCCTTTCCAAGTACAGGTCGGATAAGTGCGCGCCAGTGGGATCAAGGTCACTTGCCATGAGCGTTCAATGATGCCGCGCGCCTGTGGATTGCCCGGAATACCGGTTTCATGCGTGATTCCCTGGCGTGCCAGCGTGCCGTGTATCGGGCAGTCAATCAGCTTGCCGGTTTCGCCCGATCCGTTGTCCGAATAGAACACCAGCGGACGTGCGCGGGTTTGTTGCTCGGCATGGCGCAAGGCTGCCGATACCGCGATGGTGGATTCAGCCAAATCGACCGACCATCCAACAATTCTGCGTGAAACCCAGTCAAGCACCACGGTGATTTCCGGTGTAAATGGTTGACCATGAATCGGGTGTTGCACCTTGGCTTTAAAGCTATGTCCATCCGCTACCCAGATATCATTGGTATGGAACATCGATACGTCGCGCGCCACATAAGCCTTCAGGCCGCGCCATTCGGATCCAGTCATGCGGCCACGGTATTTGATCGTAACCGGCAAAGATTTTTCGATGCGATGGAACGTATCTACCGCAGGACAAGGCAGGCTTTGAGCTGCAAACCAGCCTTGTGCTGCGCGCCACGCCTCTGAGACGGGTGGCCGCGTCGGACGGCAATAAAAAATCAGGAACGCATGGATATGGATCGGGTTATAACCGGATTTTTCAGGTGTTCCTGGCACCAGATAACGCCCGATATCGCCTTCACTGCGCCCTTGCATATAGGCGGCATACATCTTTTGTAGGCGTGAAATCAGCGATGCTAGTGTTTGTCCTGTCTTGCGCGGCTTGATATAGGTCGTTGCGGCCGCTTCAATCAATTCAGGACGGGCGACCCCGGCTAATACGCGCTCAGACAGTTCACGCATGGCATGTTTTGCCGAGCAGCTGGACAGCGCCATCGCGGATTCAATCGCCTGGCACAACACCAGTCCGGCATCGCGCCGCGCCCGATCCAGATCGTTAAGACTGGCCTCCTTTTTAACGCG
>Ga0214165_1000761_pt1 | contig 20520 bp, 18 predicted proteins | sample TroBogypolimnion_34_FD_153004 | JGI IMG/M metagenome (GOLD analysis project Ga0214165, IMG submission 153004) | Freshwater microbial communities from Trout Bog Lake, WI - Practice 03JUN2009 hypolimnion v3 | ecosystem: Environmental > Aquatic > Freshwater > Lake > Hypolimnion/Profundal zone ... | reverse complement strand
AATCAATTCGGCAATACAATCGCTAATATAACAAAAATCAATGCTTAGCCGAATAAATAGATGAACTGATATCTTGGGTCTATTGCTTACCTACCAGAGTGAATCACAGCAGATATGCCAACCGCAATCGAAATACTTCCCTGGAACGAGAAATTCGCCACCGGCATCGCGGTGATTGATGAGCAGCATCGCAAGCTGATCGCGTTGCTCAACACGCTGGTCGTTCACCTGGTCTTTCAGTCCGAAGCGCCCGAAGTCGACCGGATCATCCATGCGTTGAAAGACTATGCTGCGTTTCACTTTGAGACCGAAGAGGGGATATGGCACCAACACTTTCAAGGAGATCCATGGGAGCTGTCCCACCAATGCGCGCACGCTGAATTCGTCGACCAGATCATCCGGCTCAACGGAGAAAAAAGCCACAAGCCGCTTGATGAAGTGATAGAGGGCATCGTCACCTTCCTGACGCACTGGCTGGCAGTGCACATCATCGAATCGGACAGGCGCATGGCCAAGGCGGTGCTTGCATTACCCAGCGGCAGCTCGCTCGAACAAGCCAAGAAGATGGCGGACGATGAGATGTCCGGTGCGACCCGCATGCTCATTGAGACCGTGATGACCATGTACGACAGGTTGGCCATCCAGACGGTTCGCATGACGCGCGAGATCTTCAAGAGGGAACAGACAGAGCTGGCACTGCGGCAGACGCAGCAGGAATTGCGAACCAGCATGGACGTGGCGGTCGCAGCCAATCTTTCCAAGGCGGATTTCCTGGCGAAAATCAGTCACGATCTGCGCACGCCGCTGCAAGGTTTGCTCGGCTATGCGGAATTGCTGACCTTGGATACGTTCAACGCAAGCGAACGCATTGCATATGCAAACATCATTCTCAATTCCGGCAAGTCACTGGTAAGCATGGTTGACGAGATTCTTGGCCACGCGAAAGTGGAAGCCGGCAAAGTGGTGCTGGTTTTGAGCAACTGCAAGCCTGGCGATTTGCTGGATGAGGTTTCCTTGCTGTTTACCAAAGCGGCCCAGAATAAAGGTTTGGCATTGCGTCATTCCTGGGACGGACCGATTGAGCAGTCGTATCGGATGGATGCGCAGCGCGTGGGCCAGATGTTGAACAATTTGGTGAGCAATGCCATCAAGTTCACGCCATCCGGTTCTATCACCGTGGGTGCGGCCGAATGCGAACGCGTGGGTGACGAGGCCGTGCTGCGGTTTTCCGTAACCGATACCGGCAATGGCATCAGTCCGGAAAAGCAAAGCTTTCTGTTCCAACCGTTTGAACAGCTCGACAACAGCCATCTGCAAGAAGGCGGAAGTGGACTTGGCCTGTATATCGTGCGCGGCTTGGCCGAGTTGATGGGTGGTGAAGTCGGTGTCGAAAGCCAGGTCACCCAGGGTGCACGATTCTGGTTCTCCCTCAGGGTTCCGGTAGCCAGTGTGCTGGCGGTGGACGAGCTTGCCGATCCGGCAACGCCTGCACAGACCGCATTCGCCGGATAGCCCCATGACACCGACTCTTGCCGCCGCACTGCATGAACTCCAGGTGCACCAGGTCGAACTGGAGTTGCAAAACGAGCAACTGCGCCGCTCGGAGGCTGCGCTGGAGGAAGCCAGGGCGCGCTATTTCGACCTGTATGACCTGGCCCCCGTGGGCTACTGCACCATCAGCAGCAACGGACAAACCGTGCTTGCCAACCTGACGCTGGCGACCCTTCTGGGCGTCACCCGACGCGATCTGCTCAAACAGCCGCTGACCCTCTTTATCGCGCCTGAGGACCAGGACCGCTACTACATTTTTCGCACGCAAAGCGAAGCCTCGGCCTCCTGCGAGCTGCGACTGTTGCACGCCGACGGCACGCGCCTGTGGGTGCTGCTGGCAGCCACCGTGGTGCCAGACACGGACTCAGGTCACAGCCTGCGTCTGATCTTCACCAACATCACCCAGCGCAAACTGGTTGAGGATGCAGCGCATGCTGCCAACAACGCCAAATCAGCATTTTTGGCCAATATGAGCCATGAGATCCGTACCCCCATGAACGGTGTTCTGGGCCTGGTGGATGTACTGATGCAAACTGAGTTGCAACCGGCACAGCTGCAAATGTTGGACACCATCCGGCGCAGTTCTTCGGCGCTGCTGGACATCCTCAACGACATCCTAGACTTCTCCAAAATCGAAGCCGGAAAGCTCGGCATGGAAATTATTAACACGCCCCTGCGCGAGGTGGTGGAAAGTGTGGCGCAACTGTTGTTCGTCGGCACGGATACCGCCGCCATCGACTTTCGTGTATCGGTCGCGCCGGAGCTGCCGCGCTGGATTCTGTGCGACCCCAAGCGGCTACGCCAGGTGCTGCTCAACCTGCTGGGCAATGCGGTCAAGTTCAGCAGAAAGAGCACTGATCAGATGTCACACATTGCGCTCGTCGTGGAGCCCTGCACGCTAGGACAGGGGCAGCCCGGCCTGCAACTGCGCGTCAGCGACGATGGCATCGGCATGGATGCGCAGACTCTGGCCGCCTTGTTTCAGCCCTTTACCCAGGGCGACATGAGCACGGCACGCCGCTTTGGCGGCACCGGGCTGGGCCTGTCCATCTGCCAGCGTTTGGTGGTGCTGATGGGCGGCAGCATCACGGTGAGCAGCACACTGGGCCTGGGTTCGGAATTTTCGGTTCGCCTGCCGCTGCAGCCAGCCACAGCCGAAGGCCTGCCCCGGGCTGCGCTGCATGCCACGCCGCACCTGAGGGCAGTGCAGGTGCCGCCTGTGGTCAGCACGCCAGACGTCGCGCAGGCCCGTCAAACCGGGCAGCTGGTACTGGTGGTGGAGGACAACCCGACCAACCGCTTCGTGATTGATCAGCATTTGCGCCTGCTGGGCTACGCCACTGAAATGGCCGAGGACGGTGCCGTAGCACTGCAAAAGCTGCAGGCAGGGGGCTACGGCCTGGTGCTGACGGACTGCCACATGCCCGTTATGGACGGCTTTGACTTGGCCGCAGCAATCCGCCGGGGCGAGGATGCCGACCAGCACCTGCCAATCATCGCCGTGACCGACGACACCACCGCCGGTGTGGCCCAGCGCTGCCTGGATTGCGGCATGGATGACTACATGGCCAAGCCCGTGCAACTCGCAGTGCTGGGCGCCATGATGGCCCATTGGCTACCTAAAACATGCTCTGCGTGTGATTAAGGATTCAACAGAGTTGGACGCCAATAGACAGCGCTATCAGCCGCTGGGACTTTGGTGATTTGTACTTGAGCCAAGCAGAGTTTGATAAATCACCTTGGCCTGTCTGACAAGCCAGGTGCTAATCAAGGGTGCTTCGCAGGCCTTCCTTGGATGTCCACGCCGATATTTGAAGCATTGAAAGCTGGCAGCGGTGGAACTTCGATCGCAGTCCGTACCCCGCCTCTGCTGATCACTACGTCGGGAACTTCGCGCCGGCCAGACCTATTTGGACGAATCTTTCGGCCATAGTGGCTCACAGTCGCAGCAGATCGTTCACCAAGAAGCGCTGCAATTTCATGTGCAGGCCAACCATTTTCGCGCAGCGATTCAGCCATGTTGTGACGAAAATGATAAGGGCTGATTGGAATACTACCCGGCCACAGTTCTCGGCTGTAGCTGTACAGGGCCTGTCTTAAAGCGTCCGTACTTTCCACTTTCACTTCCACAACATCACGCTCTTCACGTAAAACTAACAAAATATGAGGTGGTAGCTTGGCTGTCGGTACTTCGATTTCCCGCCACGGTTGCCCGGCATTCTCACCAAGCTTGGCACCCCTGATTCGAATAACTGCCGGTTCAGAATCCAATCGAACTATGACGCCCTGCTTCAATTCGTCTGGTCGGCAGCCTGTCAATGCCAGTATGGCGACTGCATCTGCATAGATGTCACTTGCTTGAGCGCGCTCCAAAATCTTGGATTGCCATCCTGTTGGCAGTTCGCTGAGGTCGTCTCGCAAGGACTTTGCCTTGCGCTTATTTCCGCCAGTCGCTTGAAGAACGTCAGTACGCTTTAGCTGTTCAAGTATGCCTAGTGTATTTTTTTGACGCATGAGCTGCGTAATTAGTTCTTCTAGAACACTCATTTCTCTTGAAGTATCCAGCGCTGAAAGTTGCCTCAATGTCTCTATCATTTCTCTTTTCTTTTGCCAGCAAATAGCTGGACGCATCATGTAAAAGGAGTTCGCTGAGGAAGCATAGGGACCCATGACTTGTATCCACCGTTGACCTTCTTCATTGCCATAGGTGCAGTCAAAGCTTGCTTGTAACAGCTCGGCTTTCTTGGCGTATTGGTGATCATCCGCATCAAATGGAACACGTGTTGCAACCAGAGAGTTGCTCATGGCTACTACAAAGGCTTTCGTTTTCGTTATTGTTTCGTGATCGATCAAGACATTTTCGACAACGTTTTTTACTTCGTCAGCGCATTTTTGTCGTTCCCGTTGCGCATCGTTGGCCGCCCATATCGCGTCCAAGGCGAAAGCAACCGTCACGCCAATGCCCCCCTCGCGTATCCGCTCGGGTGGCAATGTCATGTCGGTTGCATTCGCCTCAAACGGGTCCCTCGAAAGGGTTTCAAAATCTGCTCTTATTTTCTCGGGTGACATTATCGAAGCTCCGATACTGTTTCCTCCGTGAGCTACTTTGTATCCTTCGATAATGTCCTTGCGCCCTACGTTTTCGTGAACGTATGTTTTCGCTGACGAAGTCATTTCGTTGTCGTTGTTTCCGGGCTGCTGAAGCGGGTTTGTGCTTGGCGTTTTCATGCAAGCTCCTTCGCCGTTTTAGGTGCACGCTTAGCCGCAGCCCTGGATTCGCGTTCCAGTAGCTTTGTCAAAAGCACCTGTAGTTCCGTTTGCGATCTTTCTGACAAGCTCTGATTGAAGCGCACGACAGCTTGGCCCTTGGCATCCCAAGCAATGGAGCCCACGTCTTTTTCCCCCACGCGCAACGGAACTTTTCGTGCAATGTTGGTTGAACCAACAATCGATGCGGGTTGGGCAGCTGCGTCGAGTCGCTGCAGGACTTCGGCACGGGTAAGCTTGTCATCTGCCTGCGCAATTCTTAATGCTTCCGCTATAACGGCATCGCTGTTGATTTTAAGCGCCCCGTTAATGAGGTCTGCGTCTTTGTATTGAAGCGCCGTCGGTGTCGCAAAGGCTTGCAAAATTGCTTCAGGCAGCGTGACTAGCGAATAGGCGCGTGAAAGGTCACCCGGATCGCGACCAATCTTGCGGGCCATCTCTCCTCTGTTTACGAAAACGCCTTGGTCCAGGCACTGCTTGATCATTGCGCCGAATTCCCATGCAGTTAACGACGCACGCGCGTGGTTTTCGTTGTGCATCGCAATGATCATTTCAGCGTCGGTCATTTTGGGAACTACCAAGGCTTTGACTGGCAACTGCAGTTCCAGGCAGCATTGGTGTCGGCGATGCCCAGCAACAATTTCATAAATGGGGTCATCAACACCGGGAGACACGTTCGATGAGGCCCCCAATAGAGAGGTAACGGGACGAATGATGATGGGTTGGGTGTTACCCTCGGCAATGCTGATGGAGTCCCTGAGCTCTGTGAAAGCCGGCGTATTAAAGGATGTTTTCAAACGATTCGCATAGGCGCTTCGCTTGATGAGATGCGGCGGGATGGACAGCACTACCTGAGAGGCATCGTTGGCAAGCGCACGTTGCAAATGTTCGTACGCTCTCGGGGCAATTTTCTCCAACATTGCGATTGCTTGGCTCGCATGGAGTCGCTCATTGTTGATGTCTTTGCCGTTGGCTACGGCAGCGCTATTTTGATTGTCTGATACATCGATATCTATTTTTTCTGCTTGCATAAAAAGTCCTCTTGAAAAGTCGAAAGTGATTCACGAAAGTTTGATTTGCATACGGCATGTGTCATCGCAAATTTCGTTTCGCTTGATAATCAGTTTCACTTTTCTAATGGCCGCTAGGGGGCCGGACGGGCAAGTAACACCCACCTCATTTCGACGATCGCAGTGTCGAGCTGTCAATATCCACAAATAAGTATTGGAATCTTAGGAAGTTCACCGAATTACCCGCAGCACTAGCTAGGCGTCAGCGTTGCATGCAACCAAGGGCGAGCCAGTCGCTTGATAGGCAGTGTTGGTTGAACCAACACTGTGCGCAATTGCCGGTAATGCGTGGGCTATCGCATGCCGGCTGGTCAGCAGTCTTGTATATCCGCCGCCATGAATACGCTTACCTCACCACGTGGAATCACACCGGTGGTCATGATTCGGCAACCGGGTGCCGTGTGGGGGAAGTGGGCTGACAATCCAGTCACTGGATAAGTTCTAGGGCATGCTGCAATGTCAGTCGCACCCCGGACACGTAGCCGCTTTTCGCCTCCTCATTCGACCAGCTTAGAGTGGCAGCATGAATAGGATTAAGCCAAACAATTTCACTCTTCCCTAGCCGCGCCAAGATAACTCGAAATGGCATTTCGATGACGCAGTCTTCAATCTTTTTCTTGTCACAGTAGAAAGGCCGCTTGTTTGAAAGGTCATATAGCGAGTGTTTTGGAGTGGGATCGCCATAAGGAATAAACGCCTGGCCACGGCGCACAGCTGCCGATAGTGAGTTAGAAACCTTTAACGCTTGCTGATAAACGATCAAGTCTGACTTGAGGTATGTAACTTTTTGATTGGTTCCTTTAGACTGTTGGGTACCAGCCTGCAAATATGCTGGTCCGTCACCACTTTTCCGCATCCTTGCAAGTGTCGTCACGGAACTTCTTAAAAAAATAGCAGCCTCGTCAGGCGTCAGAGCTGCTTCATCAGGCAGCCGATGCAATGCCTCGAGAATACTGAGATCACGCAAATACACTTGGATACTCATGTCGCTCATTTTTGCCTCCCCTAATTTGCAAATTCATAGTTACTGCAGTTTAAACAGCAGAACGCGGCCTCACCGTTTTAGCCGTTGATCAAATGACTTAACAATAGTCAAATGACATCCTGATCGGATAGCTTCGAAATTGCTTTACGAGGTCGCCCCGATCTTGGCTTTGGCGGACGACATAAATGGGGTGCAGGAGCGGCTATCGGAGGCCAATCCACTGGCTTCAATGCGTTGAAAACGTTGGGCGCCGTCAGCAAAATGCCTTGTTCGATACGGTTCATTTCCGTTCGTAGCAAAGCCCACTCGGCCTGAGTGTAGGTATCTGTGACTTTGGCGTGCGCATGGTTCAAGAAGCGGCTTTTGATCACCTCGTCCACACCCAAGCTTGTCATTACCGCTCCGAAGGATCGTCGCAAGTCGTGGCGGGTGAGCTTAGCCAAATCGATCTCTTCACGCAGATCGTCAAGCAAATCGGTCGCATCACTGTAATGCCCGCTCTTGGAATACTTGCTACGGGCGGGAAAGACAAACTGGCGCGACTTGGCCTCAAAGCCCCTGCGCATTGCCTCTTCGGCTGCCGCCTTCTGGCGGCGGCGCAGAAGCTCCAAGGTCATTGTCGCGATCGGCATGCGGTGACTGCGGCCATTCTTGGTCTTATAAAAAAAGACGTAAGGGCCCCAATCAGGATCATTTTTAAGGCAAACGTGACTTGTTGAGCGTCGTCCAATACCCACGCCGCCGACCTCTTGCAACAGCTCTCCCCAAACCAAGCCCGCATGCTCGCTCTTTCGGCAGCCCCAAAGCAACATCAGCATGATGTAGTGGACACCGGTTAGGTTGTCGTTCATGTCCTTCTTGGACCAGCAAGCCTCGAGAAAGGGGCCAAGGTCTGCACTCGGCCTCATTGGATTGCGCTTGCCCTCCTCCACACGAGTCTCTTCAATTTGCTCCTTGGTGCGGTACTGATTGTTGATCGCCAAAGTGATGAACGGATTCCCCCGCAAAGTGGGTTCACGGTTTTGGGCGGCTGCCCTGATCTTCTCGTTCTCCATGAACCAGTTGATGGCCCGGCTCGGCCAGCGGAAGGCTTGCTCTGTAGCGGTGGGCGTCGCGTCATGGGTTTCCTTAAACTTCTTGACGATGTCATCGGGATCAATTTCCCGAACCTTTCTATCGGCCCACTTCCACTCCACATGGCGACGCATTACGCGGTCGTAGACTTTTAGCGATTCCGGCTTAGCTGGGCGTTGGGTTCTGTTGACCCAGTGCTCGCGGTAAGCCAGCATCGCTTCTTTCAATGTCACCTCGCTCGCATTTTTCTCGCGAGCCAACACGTTTGGGTTTTGACCTGTAGCGACCATCGACAACGCGATTTCCGCCGCCTTAGCCCGCGCATCCTGTATCTTTGCGAAATCGGCGAAATTCCCGACTTTGGAGAGCATTGACTTGCCCATGACCTTCCTGCGAAGGATATAGGTCTTCTTTCCCGCAACCTTTAACCCGAAGCCGGGCGGAGCGTCGCGGCTGATGTCCCATACGATGTAACCTTCGGGATTGGGGATTGGCTTGTCGACAAATTTCAGCTTTCCGTCAGTGCCGTAGCCAACAGGCGGCAACTCGAGCTTTCTTAACTTGCAGTAGTTGTCGTTGAGCTCGGCGCGCCAGGCAGGCGCTCGTTTGGAAGTCGAGCCCTCTTCGCCGGAGGCGGGTGTTTGGTTCGTGTCGTTTAATGGCATGGTCATCCTCTCCAGGGAATCATGTGAAAAAATCACAAGGGGGACTCTTTTACGCTTGTAAACCCTTGTCAGAATTGGCTTTATATAATTTGAGGGGGAGTAAAATGGAGCATAGCAGATTTCAGTTCGGTTGAGTCCCCACAGGGTCCCCATTGATGGTGTAGATGAATGGTGGCAAAAGGCGGCGATTGACGACGCTTGAAACATTAAAACAAGGATAAGTTGTTGATGGATAAGGAAAAAATAGAAAACATCAAGATGAGTTCTGATCGCCAGACTGAAGGTTTGGATACATCAAAACACACCCCCATGATGGCCCAGTACCTGGCAATCAAAGCGGACTTTCCGGACACTCTGCTGTTCTACCGCATGGGGGACTTCTACGAGATGTTTTATGGCGACGCCGAGAAGGCCGCGCGCCTGCTGGACATCACGCTGACCGCACGCGGGCAAAGCGCCGGGCAACCGATTCCGATGGCCGGCGTGCCCTTTCACGCCATGGAGGGCTATCTGGCCAAGCTGATACGTCAGGGCGAGTCGGTGGCGATTTGCGAGCAAATTGGCGAGGTCGGCGGCAAGGGGCCGGTGGAACGTAAGGTGATGCGGGTGGTGACGCCCGGCACGCTGACCGATTCCGAACTGCTGAACGAGAAGACCGAGTCCATGCTGATGGCCGTGCACCAGGGGCCGCGCAACCGCTGCGGCCTGGCCTGGCTGTCGGTGACGCAGGGCATTGTGTTTCTGGCCGAATGCGCGCCCGACGCGGTGGCGGCCTGGGTCAGCCGCGTCTCGCCCAGCGAACTGGCCTATAGCGCCGCGGTGACCCACAGCTTTGAAGACCGTATCAAGCGCTTGCGCATGGGAACCTCGGTATTCCTGACGGCACGCCCGGAGTTCCAGTTTGACGCAGCCCTGGGCCAGACCAAGCTGCTCTCCGCCCTGCAGGCTGCCAGCCTGACGAGCTGGAATGCGCAAGACCTGGCGCTGGCACATGCCGCCGCCGCCGCGCTCTTGGCCTACGCGGAGCATACGCAGGGCCGCAAGCTCACCCACATCAGCAGCGTGCAGGTGCAGCGCGACGACGCCCTGATCGACCTGCCCGCCACCACGCGGCGCAATCTGGAGCTGGTGCAGACGCTGCGCGGCGAGGACTCCCCCACCCTGTTCTCGCTGCTGGACAGCTGCATGACCGGCATGGGCAGCCGCGCCCTGAAGCGCTGGCTGCTGGAGCCCAAGCGCGAGCGCACGGAAGCGCGAGCACGCCTACAGGCCATCCACACGCTGCACAGCGGCGCCAACACCAAGCTGTGGCAAACATTGCGCAGCCAACTCAAGGGCTGTGCCGACGTGGAGCGCATCACCGCTCGCATGGCCCTGCGCCAGGTACGACCGCGTGAACTGGTGGCCCTGTTGCTGACGCTGCAAAAGACACAGAGCCTGTCGCAGCAGCTGCAGGGCCTGGACGGGCAACTGCGCGACATGGCCTACGCCCTGCTGGCGCCACCGGAATGCGCGAATCTAATTGCCGCAGCAATCGCCCCCGAGCCTTCTGCGATGGTGCGAGATGGCGGCGTGATTGCCACCGGCTTTGATGCCGATCTGGACGAGTTGCGCGCCATCCAGACCAATTGCGACGCCTTTTTGCTGGACCTGGAGGTGCGTGAGAAGGCGCGCAGCGGCATTGCGAACCTGCGCGTGCAATTCAACCGCGTGCACGGCTTTTACATCGAGGTCAGCGCGGCCCAGGCCGCCAACGTGCCGCAGGACTACCGGCGCCGTCAAACCCTGAAGAATGCCGAGCGATTTATCACGCCCGAACTCAAGGCCTTTGAAGACAAGGCACTCTCGGCCCAGGAACGCGCCCTGGCACGCGAGAAGTGGCTGTTTGAACAGGTGCTGGACCAGCTGCAGGCCTTTGTGCCCATGCTGACCCGCACGGCGCAGGCCCTGGCCGCGCTGGACGCGCTCTGCGCGCTGACCGAGCGTGCACTGACACTGAACTGGTGCGCGCCACAGTTTGTGGAGCAGCCCTGCATAGACATCACGCAGGGGAGGCACCCAGTGGTGCAGGCAAGGCTGGCGGAGTTATCGAGCGGAAATTTCATCGCCAACGACACCCGCCTGGGTGCCAAGCAGCGCATGCAGATGATCACCGGCCCCAACATGGGCGGCAAGTCCACCTATATGCGTCAGGTGGCCTTGATCGTTCTGCTTGCCAGCATGGGCAGCCATGTGCCGGCCACAGCCTGCCTGCTGGGGCCGATAGACGCCATCCACACCCGCATAGGCGCGGCCGATGACCTGGCAAATGCCCAGTCCACCTTCATGCTGGAGATGACCGAGGGTGCGCAGATCCTGCACGCCGCCACCGCGCAAAGCCTGGTGCTGATGGACGAGATCGGACGCGGCACCTCCACCTTTGACGGTCTGGCCCTGGCCAGCGCGATTGCCACGCAGCTGCATGACAAGACCCAGGCCTTCACGCTGTTTGCCACGCATTACTTTGAGCTCACCGAGTTCCCGGCCAGCCACCACGCGGCCATGAATGTGCATGTCAGCGCGGCCGAGTCCGGGCGCGACATCGTCTTTCTGCACGCCATTGAGCCGGGCCCGGCCAGCAAGAGCTACGGCGTGCAAGTGGCGCGCTTGGCGGGTATGCCGGCGGCCGTGTTGAACCAGGCACGGCACACGCTGGAGGCCTTGGAGGCTCAGGCTACCGCTTCGCAACGGCAAGTGGATTTGTTTGCTTCTGCTCCGGTGGCGGAAGTGGCATCGTCGTCCGCGCTGGAGGCCGCTGTGCTGGCCATGAATCCCGATGCCTTGAGTCCGCGCGAGGCGCTGGAGGCGCTGTACCTGCTGAAGGGGCTGGTGGCAAAGAGTTGAGGCCTACCCACCAATTACACTCCAGGGTTTTCCAGCCATTAGAAAAACATGACTTACTGCGTTGCCATCAAACTGAATGCCGGCCTGGTGTTCCTCTCCGACTCCCGTACCAATGCAGGGCTCGACCAGATCAGCACCTTTCGCAAGATGATCGTTTACGAAAAGGCCGATGACCGTTTCATGGTCCTGCTGTCGGCGGGCAACCTGAGCATATCGCAATCGATCCGCGAAATCCTGCAGACCGAGCGCCTCAAGGACCACGACGAGGACGAGGGCGTCACCATCTGGAACGCCAAGAGCATGTTCGAGGCCGCCCGCGTTCTGGGCGCCACCATTCGCAAGGTGCACGACCGCGATGCCGGCTCGCTGCAGCAATCGGGTGTGGACTTCAATGTCTCGCTAATCTTTGGCGGCCAAATCAAGGGCGAAGGCATGCGCCTGTTCCAGGTCTATTCGGCCGGCAACTTCATCGAAGCCACGCCCGAGACGCCCTATTTCCAGGTCGGCGAATCCAAATACGGCAAGCCGGTGCTGGACCGCGTCATCACCCCCACCACGCCGCTGGACGAGGCCGCCAAGTGCGCCCTGGTGTCGATGGACTCCACGCTTAAATCCAACCTGTCGGTGGGCCTGCCGCTGGACATGGTGGTGTATGAAGTCGACCGCTTCCATACCGACAAGGTGGTCTGCATTGACGAGAACAACCCCTACTTCAAGATGTTGCACGGCAACTGGGGTATCAAGTTGCGCGAGGTGTTCGACAGCATCGAAGACCCGACATGGGACGGCGCCCAGACCTTGGTGCCGCTGATGATGGCGTCTGAGCGCAGCCTGCCGCTCAAGAAGATCACCACGCCAGACGAACGCCTGATTTAGCCATCCCTCTGATCCACATCAAGTGGCACCCAACTTGCTTGCACCCATGGCTTCGCAGAGGGGATTGCTTGCTGCTTATACTGGCGAGCTGGGGCCTAGCCTAGGCTAAAGCCCTATACCCAACTGCAAAAAAGTGGGTTAACGTCTCCTCTGTGGAAAAACGATTCACAATTTTGTTCAACTTAAATACTGGAGTTTGAAACTCATGAAGCTTAAAACCGTTGCTGTTGCTGTGCTGGCCCTTACCTCTGGCTTCGCCTTCGCCCAATCTGTTGTGACCATCGCCCACGTAGGCCCCACCAGCGGCGCAATTGCCCACCTGGGCAAAGACAACGAAAACGGCGCCATCATGGCCGTTGAAGAAATCAACGCAGCCGGCCTGACCATCGGTGGCCAAAAGGTCACCCTCAAGCTGATGATGGAAGACGACGGTGCAGACCCCAAGCAAGGCACCGCAGTTGCCCAAAAGCTGGCTGATGCCAAGGTTTCTGGCGTGATCGGTCACCTGAATTCGGGCACCACCATCCCCGCTTCCAAGATTTACAGCGACGCTGGCATTCCCCAGATTTCGCCCTCCGCCACCAACCCCAAGTACACACGCCAAGGCTTCAAGACGGCCTTCCGCGTGGTGGCTGACGACACCCAACTGGGCGGCACGCTGGGCCGTTACGCTGTCAATACCCTCAAGGGCAAGACCGTGGCTGTGATCGACGACCGTACCGCTTACGGCCAGGGCGTTGCTGAAGAATTCAGCAAGGCCGTGGTCGCTGCCGGCGGCAAAGTGGCTGCCAAGGAATTCACCACCGACAAGGCTACCGACTTCAACGCCATCCTGACCACCATCAAGGGCAAGAAGGTTGACGTCGTGTTCTTCGGCGGTATGGACGCTGTGGCCGGCCCGATGCTGCGCCAGATGAAGTCGCTTGGCATCAACGCCAAGTTCATGGGCGGCGACGGCATCTGCTCTACCGAACTGGTGAAGCTGGCGGGTGACGCGATCACCGACAACCAGGTCTATTGCGCTGAAGCCGGTGGTGTCGAAGGCAAGGGCAAGGTTGGCATGGACGCCTTCAAAGCCAAGTTCAAGGCCAAGTTCGGCACCGAGGTGCAGGTCTACGCACCCTATGTGTACGACAGCCTGAAGCTGATGGTAGCTGCCATGGTCAAGGCCGGTTCGTCCGACCCCGTGAAATACCTGCCCGTGCTGGCTGCTACCAAAGACTACCAAGGCGTGACCGGCCCCATCTCCTTTGACGAAAAGGGCGACATCAAGGGCGGTGCTCTGACGCTGAAGACGATTCGCGGCGGCAAGCTCGAAGAAATCGCTGTGATCCGTTAATCAAACGGTTCATCACGGCAAGCGGTTCTGGCAACGCAAGTTGCCAATCCTGAAAAAGCGCACCTCGCTGGGGTGCGCTTTTTTTATGCCCGTAAAAGGGGCGAATCGCGGCTCAAGCGGGCTCGCAGTGTGGCTTGCACGCCACGTCTAGAATCAGCTACATGAGCACTTCTCCCTCCAATGTCCCAGCCGCTGCAGTCGCGGCCACCGAAGCCGTCAAAGCCAGCAACTTCCTGCGCCAAATTATCGAGTCCGATCTGGAAAAAGGCACTTACGCCAGTCGCCGTTGGGCCGGCAGCCCGGGTGACGCCGCGCACCATGCCGCCGGCCAACCCGACCCGGCCAAGATCCGCACCCGCTTTCCGCCCGAGCCCAATGGCTACCTGCACATCGGCCACGCCAAGAGCATTTGCCTGAACTTCGGCCTGGCGCGCGACTACGGTGGCGTCTGCCACCTGCGCTTTGACGACACCAACCCCGAGAAGGAAGACACCGAGTACGTAGACTCCATCACCGACTCGGTGCGCTGGCTCGGTTTTGACTGGGTGCAACTGGGCCAGGCCGCAGGCTCGGCCGCGCCCTACCAGGCCAGCGACTATTTCGACTTTATGTACCGCTCAGCGGAGCATCTGATAGCAGCCGGCCTGGCCTATGTGGACGAGCAGACCGCTGAAGAAATGCGCCTGTACCGCGGCGACTTCGTCAAGCCCGGCGTGGACAGCCCGTTTCGCGCCCGCACACCGGCCGAGAATCTGACGCGCTTTCGCGAAATGCGCGACGGCAAGCATGAAGACGGCGCCATGGTGTTGCGCGCCAAGATCGACATGGCCAGCCCCAATATAAACATGCGCGACCCGGCCATCTACCGCATCCGCCGCGCCACCCACCACAATACGGGCGATACCTGGTGCATCTACCCGATGTACACCTTCGCCCACCCGATCGAAGACGCGCTGGAGCAGATCACCCACAGCATCTGCACGCTGGAGTTTGAAGACCAGCGCCCGTTTTACGACTGGCTGATGGAGCGCTTGTGCGAAGGCGGCCTGCTGGCCAGCCCGCCGCCGCACCAGTATGAGTTTGCCCGCCTGAACCTCACGTACGTGATCACCAGCAAGCGCAAGCTCGCACAGTTGGTCTATGACCACCGCGTGAACGGCTGGGACGATCCGCGCATGCCAACCATCGTCGGTCTGCGTCGGCGCGGCTACACGCCGACAAGCCTGCTGCTGTTTGCCGAACGCATTGGCGTAACCAAGAGCGACAGCTGGATTGACTACTCCACACTGGAAGGCTGCCTGCGCGAAGACCTGGAAAGCAAGGCTCACCGCGGCATGGCTGTGCTGAACCCGGTGAAATTGGTGCTGACGAATTGGGACGAAGTTTTTGCGCCCGGCCACCTGGAGCAATGCACACAGCCCGCCCTTCCCCATCCCCCGGAGGGCACCGAGCCGCCACCGGCCCGCCACTTCAGCATCGGCAAAGAGGTGTGGATTGAGCGCGAAGACTTTGAAGAAGTGCCCCCCAAGGGCTACAAGCGATTGATTCCCCCAAGCGTTGACACCAGCGGCAAGGCGGTGTCAGGGAACAAGGTGCGCCTGAAGGGCGGCTATGTCATCGAGTGCACCGGCTGCACCAAAGACGCCGACGGAACCATCACCGAAGTGCTCGCCACTGTGGTGCCCGACACCAAGAGCGGCACCCCCGGCAGCGACCTGGTCAAGGTCAAAGCCGCCATCACCTGGGTCGGCGTGGCCAATGGCGTCAACGCCGAAGTGCGCATGTACGACCGCCTGTTTCTGGATGCACAACCCGATGCGGGCGGCAAGGACTTTATTGAAAGCCTGAACCCGAACAGCCTGAAGGTGATTACTGCCATCGTCGAGCCGTCACTGGCGAATGCCGTGGCCGGCCAGCAATTTCAGTTTGAGCGCCATGGCTACTTTGTGGCAGACCGGGTGGACCATGCGCAGGGGGTCAAGCCGGTGTTTAACTTGGCGGTGGGGTTGAAGGATTCGTGGGGGAAGTAATTTTCCCGCGTCACCAATGCAATTCGAAAGCGTCCTCCACTTCTGGTTCACCGAGCTAAGCCCCAAGCAGCACTACGCCAAGGACGCCGCCTTGGACGAAGCCATCCGCACCCGCTTCGGCGCCACGCTGGAGGCCGCTGCGCAGTACGAACTGTTTGCCTGGCGCGCAACGGCAGAGGGGCGACTGGCAGAGATCTTGGTGTTGGACCAGTTCTCGCGCAATGTGTACCGCGACACGCCACGCGCCTTTGCACAAGACGCGCTGGCGCTGATGCTCGCGCAAGAGCTGGTCACCAGTGGGCAGGACCGCAGCCTGCCCTTGGCGCAGCGCAGCTTTGCCTACATGCCTTATATGCACAGCGAGTCTGCGTTGGTGCACGCACAGGCGGTCTCGCTGTTTTCGCAGCCGGGTATGGAAGACAACTTGCGGTTCGAGTTGCACCACAAAGCCATCATCAACCGATTCGGCCGCTATCCGCACCGCAATGCCATTTTGGAGCGCAGTTCTACGGCGCAAGAGCTGGCTTTCCTGAGCGAGCCGGGGTCTTCGTTCTAGGGCTGGAGACTTGTTGAAAGACATTGCATATGTCGGCCCAGTGATGCGTGGGCTAGGCTTGATGCGCAAAAATTGGGCAGATTCATGGTCCAGAAGTGCTTGCTTGGGCACTTTGCCCTACTGTGTTGCACAATCCACTCATAGACGCCGCTGCCATCGGTTAACCTAGCAGCAATTACCCAATAGGAATCGCGATGAAAAAACTCAAGGTCAGCATCAAGCTGGACATGTTGGTACCAGACGACTGGGAACTGGTTGAAACCTCCGAGGGCACAACCGTCGTCACGCTGCCGGATGGCCGTTATCTCGACCTTGCAATCGATCCGCTGTTTTCCACCGACCCGGAACAAGAATGGGCCAGTACACAGTACGACGATGTGCTCGATGAGATTCTGGACATGGTCGAGAGCGAAGAAGTGACCTACGAGTTCGTGACGCACTAAGCCCTGCAGTCCGCCCACAGGCTTGCTGCAGCCAGCGACGCGGGCGCTAGCCGGGCAGCCCTAACGCGTGGAACACGCGAATAGCTGCGTAGGCGTCATTGGCCGCATAGACCAGCTGTGCCTCGGTCAAACGGGTGTTGGCCCAGTTGCTGGTAGCGGCCTTCTTGGATTTGATAAAGCGCTGCTGGAACAGCACCGCCACAGCGCCCTTGACGCCCATGTCCTTGCGGTAGCCGCGCTCCCTGAACACGGTATTGAGTTCCAGAATGCCCTGCGGCTGCACGCCCAGCTTCTGGATGATGCGTTTGCGGTCGTCACCCAGACCAAAACCGGCCTTGGCAACACCGCCCAGCGCCAGAAGCTCGGCGCTGACTTCGCTGCACCGTGGATCCTGAAGTTGAAACACCCAGGCGCGTTCCTGGGTCGCTAATTGCAGAATGTGCGGCCCGTCCGACAATTCTCCGACCTTGAAGGTGGGCTTGGATTCGGTATCAAAACCCCAGGCCGGCGTGTCCCTTAGCTGCGCAAAGGCTTCACGCGCGCCGACGCCATCGATGACCAGTGTGATGCGGTCCAACCCCAGGCGCTCAAACGCTGGCAGCAGGGCAATGGCTTCTTTGTCGGGGGTGGCGTGGTGGGTGTTCAGATGGGTATTCGGGTGGGTGTGCATGTGGGACGTATCATCGCCGCTTAAGGACATCCCCATGAAAAAAACGTTTCCCCTGAAAGCTGAAGGCAAAAACCCTGAGCGTATGCTCGAAGCCACCAAGCACGAAATCCGCAAATACATCAAACGCGAGCGCCGCCGCGACTTGCCCGAGGGCGTGGACTTCTGGGACTTTGACTGCAAATTCGGCACTTCGTCCGAGACCGCCAGCGTCGCCCATCTGGCCGAACTGGTGCCGCTGATCGACGCCCTAGTCAAAAGCGATGGCGAACAGTTTTATGTGGAAATCCTGTCCAAGCACGGCCACCGCCAGACGCGCGTACATGCTGAAAACAGGGCCGAAAGCACGGAAGAATAAGGATGAGGTCCGAACCCGCCTTTAGCCCCGCTGCCGAGCGCAACAAGCAGGCCATTCTGGAACTGCTGCTGCAGTTGCTGCCTGCCAGCGGCACTGCGCTGGAAATTGCCTCAGGCAGCGGCCAGCACGTGGCCTGGTTTGCACAGCGGCTGCCACAGTGGACCTGGCAGCCCACCGACGCCGATGCGCCCGCCCTCAACAGCATAGAGGCACACATCGCGCTGGGCCAGCTTGCCAACGTGCGTGCACCGCTGTTGCTGGACGTGATGAGTCCGGTGTGGTTGCCCGCCGACACAGCGCCGTTTGACGCCATTTACTGCGCCAATATGCTGCACATCGCGCCCTGGCCCACCTGCAGCGCGTTGATGCTGGGCGCAGCACGCCATCTGGCACCGGGCGGAAGGCTGATCACCTACGGCCCGTATCTGGAGGACGAGGTGAGCACCTCGCCCGGGAACCTGGGCTTTGACCGCGATCTGCGGGCACAAAACCCGGCCTGGGGAGTGCGCCGGCTTGAAGAAGTGGCGCAGGAAGCTGCCGGTGCAGGGCTCAGACTGACGCAGCGCCATGCCATGCCGGCCAATAACCTGTTGCTGGTCTGGACCCGCAGCGATTGATTTTGAGTAGACACACATGCTTGCAAATGGACAATCACGCTTTACAAGGTGGATAAGCGCGGGCATAAACATAGTGTCTTATTCATTGAAAGGTTGACTATGAAAAAAATAACTGCCACCGTCTGTGCCATCGCGGCCACTGCCCTGCTGGCCAGCAGCACGTCCTTTGCCGACGATCGTGGTCGTCAGAATGAATACCAACGCGGCGACCGCCACGGCCAAGCCGACCGTGGCCAGGCGTACCGCGGCCAAGAACAGCGCTTTGATCAGCGCGATGGTCGAGCCAACGACCGACGCCCCGATTACAACGCAAGAGGTCCGGAGTACCGCCGCGGTGGGCGCCTGCCCAACGAATACCGCAGTCGCACCTATGAGGTGGATTACCGCGAACACCACCTGCAGCGCCCGCCAGCCGGTCACCACTGGGTGCAAGTGGGTGCGGACTATGTGCTGGTCGCCATTGCCACCGGCGTGATCGCCAACATCATCCTGAACCACTAGGCCATCCACCATGATTTTTTCTGCCCCCAGCCTGTCGCGGCGCGGCCTGCTGCGCTCAATTGCCGGTGCTTCCGTACTGGCATTGGCTGCTTGTTCGCCAGACGCTGGCCTCAAACCGGTGGCGGGCAGCATCAAGCAGGCCGAGTCCTACGATCTGCTGGCAAAGCAAGGAAAAGGCTTTGCGGTGGGTGCACTGATGAGTGCCAACACGGTCTATGTGCTATTTGACCCGCAATGTCCGCATTGCGGTGAACTGTGGCAGCAGTCCCTGCCGCTGCACAAGAAGGTCAAGTTTGTCTGGCTGCCGGTGTCCTTCATCAACGCCAAAAGCGCGCCGCAGGGGGCCGCATTGATGGCTGCTGCCAATCCGCTGGAGGCCATGAGCGCGCATGAGGCCTCCATTTTGGCCGGCAGCGGCGGCACGGCAGCCTCCAGCAGCATTCCCGATGACATTGCTGCTGGCATCAAAAAGAACACCGACATGTTCAACGGCATGGGGGTGGAGTCGGTGCCCTATATCGTGGCCAAGAACGGCACCAGCGGCCAGGTGGTCACCAACGCAGGCTCCCTGGAGACCGCTGCGCTGGCCCAGTTCCTGGGGCTGAACTAGCGGGTAACCAGCACCGGAACGCTAGACTCGGCCACCACCTTGGTGGCCACGCTGCCCAGCATCAGGCGGGCAATGCCGGTGCGGCCATGCGAACCCATCACGATCAGGTCGCAACCCAGTTCCTTGGCACTTTCCACAATGCCGCTGGCGGCCGCCACATCTTCCACCAGACGCGCCTGCAGGGCGATGGCTGGACTTTCGGCCTTGCACAAGGCATCCACCTGCGCATGGGCCTGGGCGGCCAACTGCTGGGCTGCGGCCGAGTAGGCCTGGTAACCCATGGGGTTGACCTCGCCCACACCCAGATAAGGATAGGGGTCGGACACATACAGAGCCGTGAGGGCGGCTCCGTGAATGCGGGCCATGCTGACCGCGAGCTTGGCGGCGTGATCGGAAGCTGCGGAACCGTCGGTTGCCAAGAGAATATTCTTAAACATAAGGGCCTCGTTTTGTGGTTGCTGATGCCCCATCTTGCGCTTAACTGCGTGGAGGGTATTTGACCTTAGTCAACTTCGGCACAGCCGCCGGTTTCCGCACCCAATCAGTCGCTGGCTTCGTCGTCGCCTTCCACCGGCGCACCGCGGCTGCCGGCCTTGGGTGGACGCGGCACTTTTTTCAGACGAATATTGCGGGCCAACTCAATCGCATCTTTTTTGATCTGGCGCTCTGCATCCAGCTTTTCGCCGACTTCGAGCCACTGGGCAAACTCTTGCGGGGTTTCCAGAGTCACCCGTCCCAGAGCGCCGGAGCGGAAGTCGTGGATCACGATCTCAGCAGCATGGTTCAGGTTGACCCGCCCGCCGCCCAGCAATGCACCGCGCTTGCGACCCACGGCGTCCAACAACTGCTCGTCGCTCAGTGCCGCCGCATCCTGGATCTTGTAGCGCGCCTCCAGCGCAGCGGCGTAATGCTGGCGCATATAGTCCAGCAGCTCCAGCGCCACCTCTTCGTCCTCAAAGGCATTGCGGCCCACGGCACCGCTGGCCGCCAGGTTGTAGCCGCTCTTGGCCACGATGATGCGCGGCCAC
>Ga0214165_1000743_pt1 | contig 20900 bp, 12 predicted proteins | sample TroBogypolimnion_34_FD_153004 | JGI IMG/M metagenome (GOLD analysis project Ga0214165, IMG submission 153004) | Freshwater microbial communities from Trout Bog Lake, WI - Practice 03JUN2009 hypolimnion v3 | ecosystem: Environmental > Aquatic > Freshwater > Lake > Hypolimnion/Profundal zone ... | reverse complement strand
GCAGCAGAAACATCCGCTCTCGTATCTACGCCGCAGCTTTAACGAACCCTGAGCTAGCCAAGGAGATAGCTGTGCTCCAAGACGAGTATTTAGCCAGAAATACTAAGGCAATGGAGGCCTTTCAGCGAAAAGGCATAGCCAACCAGGTACTTTCTGCCCACCAGTTTGCTGTCCTGTTAGAAAGCCTCGTTGTTTCTAGGTCTATTAATGATTCCCACGCGACGCCAGAAACTGATGAATCCTGGGCCCAGATCGCAGTTGAAGTGCTAAATCGCTTCCTTATTCAATAATCCCTTGTAGTTAAAGGGTTTTCACCCTTTTACAGCTCATTTCGGTACACCTCTATATAGAAGGTCGAGATGGGCGGTGATCCCAGTTCCTCAGAAGACTCGAAATTGATGTTTTCTGGTCTCTGATAGAGGCACTTTTGAGTGCCTGGGAGAGTCCAAAAGAGGGTCATAGTTCGAACTACAAGTAAGTAGTTTTTGAAGAGCTTTTTTGATCGACCCTCAAAAACCCGATTATTACAGGGGTTGTAACAATTCACTTTTTGGGCCCTCGGAGCTCGTGACTTTGGAACTGTTACAAAAATGTCATAAACGTAATTTGGCCTTTCCCTTACAAAATAAGGGTTTTAGAGCTATTGCACTTATTTGGAAAATGCACAATGCCTTGCTATTTACCTTGTATTTCCTTTAGTCTTTAAGGAGCAGTTTGAAGTACCAGACAATTAGGAGAGAAATGTCTACTGACATCAACACATCAACGTCGAACGTATCTACGTCGACACTCAACGCCCCTACGCTTGTAAAGCGCTTCGGCCTTATCGCAATGATCGCAGTGCTCGCACTGTTGATGAGCGGCAAGTTCTCGAATGCACTTTCATCTTCACCATCTGTTGGTGGGCACAGCAGCTACGCGTCCTACGGTTACAACGGTTATGGAAACACAACCAACGTTGCACCGGGAGCTCCTGTTACCGCTATCGGTGGTGTCACTTCATCAGCAACTACTGGTGCAGTAACGGTTGCATGGACAAACCCATTTGGTAATGGTGTTGCTATCACTAGCTACACAGTCACCGACGCTACGGGTAATGTCGTGCTCTGTACTCAGACTAACCTTGGTGCATCTAACGGCCCTAACAGCTGTACGTGGACTCCTACACTTACAAATGCTTATGCCGGAAACATTCTTGTTTATGCAAACTCAGCTGGTGGAAACACACCAAGCACGGGTTCCACACTTGCCTTAGCTGTTTCTTCTGCCCCTACTGCCGCAAGTACCCAATACGTAATTGGTAATGGAACAACGACGATTAACTGGGCTGTTCCAAGCACACCAGGATCACTCTCGATTACTGGTTACCAGGTTTACATTGCATCTTCGAACACACAAGTTTGCTCGGTAGCTGCTGGTACATACACTTGCACGATCTCCAACGCTGCTTACGGCCTGACTGCGGGAACTGCTCATGCATTTAATGTCTATGCGGTAAACCCTGCTGGACTTTCTTCAGCATTCACAGTTTCGCCTGGAAATGCTCTTCAAGCTCCAAATGCAGTAACTGGGCTAACAGCAACTGTTGACTACAAGTACGGAACAGTTGACGTCAATTGGACGAACGTTCCTGTGAACGGAAACGGTGGAGCAGCAATTAATCCAATTACTGGATACTCAGTTGTAATCAATGGCACTACGACGGCTTCATGCGACGCAGGTATAACTGCAGCACTTGCAACCAGCTGTTCAATTGACCTAAGTGCGTTTAACGCGATTGCTTCGCCATTCAATGGCTTCGTCTCAGTTATCGCATCTAACGGTACGTACACATCTGCAGCCAGCTCAGCGGTATTTACTGTAAGTGGTGTTACAAGTGCTCCTCAAGGTCTGACAAGCACTTCAACCTCAGCTGCAACTGCTGCTGGTGCGCCAACTTCAAATGACTACCTATCGGCTTCATGGAGTGCTCCAGCATCTCTTGGCTCAACTGTTGCTTCATACTCAGTGCAACTTGAGACATGCTCAACTACAGCTGTTACAACCTGTGTTGCAAGCGGCTCACCTGTACTTACAACTGCAACTTCGTACTCATTTGGAACATCATCAATTGGTGCTCTTCCATTCGGATTCATCTACTCAGTCGCAGTATCAGCAGTCAACGGCGCGGGCACTAGCGCAGCTGCACAGTCAGCTTCTGTGGTTGACCTCTCAACCGTTGCTACCGGTGCTATCGGAATGACCGCAACTGTAACGAGTTACACAAACAGCTCACTGACAGTTGCCTGGACTGCACCGACGTCACTTAACGGTGGCACACTTGTTAACTACTCAGTGCAGCTTTACTCAGGATCAACTGCAATTGGTTCACCTGTACTTAAGACAGCACCTGGTTCTTACACATTCACCGGACTTTCAATTGGTGAGTCATACTTCGTTAAGGTAACTGTTAACTCAATCGTCGGAACAACCGCTGTTTCAAACTTCGCATCTGCTGGAACTGCAAACGCTGGAACATTCATTGGAACTTCAGTGGTGACTGGACTTAAGGCCACCTACTCTGCAACCGGTGTTACGTTCAACTGGACAAACCCAACCGGGCCAACTGTTGCTTCGTACTCAGTTGCTGCAGGCTCGAATGTTCTTTGCACTGCAACTGGTGCAACTGCAAATAGCTGCACAGTAAATGCCGCAACACTTGCCGCAGCAGTTGCTGTCTCGAGCATTACTGTTTCTGTGTATTCAACAGATGCAAATGGTGTCAACAGCAATGCGAGCACTTCAACGGTTGTACTTTCCAAGACAACAGCTCCAATGATTTCAGCTGTTCTTGGTAACCCATCGACCACTGATACAACTTCTGGCTACGTTGACGTTGAGTGGGGTGCTGTTGCCAACGCATCTTCATACATTGTCAATGCCGTGGCAAGTGATGGTTCAGTAGTTACTGCTACAACAACAAATTCTTACTATGTATTCTCAGCTTCGGCGCTTTCATCAACACTCACCTACCAATTCCAGGTAGCAGCTGTTGGGCCTGCTGGCACGTCAACATACACAGCGCTAACTGCACCTGCGGGGGGATACACAACTCCTAACGCAGTAGTTGCACCGGCGGCTCCGTTGATCGTCACTATCGCTGGACAGGACAGTCGTGGTTCAACAACTGCTGTTACAACGGTCAGTGGTGTTTCGGTGGTAAAGCTTCAGCCTGTTGCTGCAAAGGGTGGAAACGCTCTTGCCTTCAACTTCATTGCTAATCCAACAGTAGCCACAGGTGACAACGTTAAGAACTACGTTGGAACTCTTACTGTTGCAACTGGAACAACATACACATGCACAATTCCTGCTTCTGGCTACGACAGTGGAACACAGGTTGGTGCAATGTATGTAGAGGCTGGCGAAACTGCTTCAGCCGCTCAAGCTGATGCAGTTACACTGCTGGGGACTCTTGCTGGTGGATCAGGGAACTACGCTCTAGGACTTGGTTCACACGTCTACACCTGTTCATTCGTTGGTATTGCTGCAAACCAGGAGTACACATTTAGTGTTGTTGCCCAATCTTCACTTGCAACAACTGCATCGACTAACTCAGCCACCGTGCTTAACACTGGAGTTTCAGGTCCAGTAACTGCGCTTACGGCTACTGATGCAGGTACTGCAGTTTCTAACTGTGGAACTAATGGAACAACAGCTTGCGCTGCAAATTCAGCCGCAAACGTAAAGGTAACTTGGACAGCTCCTGCTTCCTCACCTTCTGCAATCGTTGGCTACATTGTTTCAGTTCAAGGTGCCGCTCTACCTGGTGCACTTGATCAACCACTCTGTGGTACCGCTGCTCAACTTCAGTATGTTTCATCCGATGCTGCGGGCCACGTAACAACAAACAATGCTCACTACCCAACCGGGTTAGTAACAGGTACCACTTGTTACTTTGCATCTAATTATTCCGATAGCTACACAATCTCAGTTGTTGCTGTTGAGGCAACAGTTGGAGGCACAGTTCTTTTAGGTCTTGAGGGTAATTCTCCAGCAGCTACAACTACGTACACAGCCTTTGATGTTCCTGGTGTTGCTGGAAACGAAACTGCCCCAGCACCTGTTGCTGCAGTTGTGACTGGTAAGACTGGCTACGTAACAATTTCTTGGACTGCTCCAAGCAATGGTGGATCAGCCATCACGTCGTCAACACTTGTTCAGACGAACAACACAGCTAACACGGACATTATTTATGAATGTGTTTCTAACTTGACAGGTGATACTTTGACGGTTGGAACCTACGCTGGAAATGGTGGCCTTTCGATTTACAACGGCAACCAGAGCATTACGGTTCCTGCATCTGAAGGTACTTCGGTAACTTGTATCTACGACACAACTGGAACAAACGTATTCGGTGCTACCGCCTACACATTGGCCGTAAGTAACGCCGCTGGATCATCTTTTGACTCGCTACCATCGAACACAGTGACACCAGTAGCGCTTACAGCTGCTCCGAGTGCTGCCTACTACTACGGAACTAACGCAACCGGATACACCGTTGGGTGGAATTCGGTTACGGGAGCTACTAGTTACACTGTGACGCTTACAAATGGTTCAGCACCGATTACGTTCACTTCTTCAACCACCAGCTTGGTGATTCCAGCAAGTGCTCTGAATGCAGTGACTGCTTACACGTTCAACGTGACAGCAACTGGTCCGAACGGTACAAGTGTTGCTCAGCCGATTAGTGCTGCTAGCGCTCCTGCCGCTGCATTGTCAGTAAGCATTTACCGTGCATCTTCTTCTGCTACTACGCAGATTCTTGGATGGTCTGGTGCTACCAGTGCAGACGCAAACTACCTACCTGTTACTTACACAGTGACTTCGGTAAGTGGAAACCTCACAACAGTTATTGCAACTGGCCTTACAGCAACTACCTACACAGTTCCGTACTCAGCACTTTCATCTGCTGTCTACTACGTAACTGAGGTGACTGCTGCTGGTTCAGGAACTCCTGCTTCAGTTGCTGCTAATCAGACGTTTGTTGGATCAACAACCCCACAGACACCTGCCCTTAGCTCAATCACTGCTGCTGTAACACCTGCCGCAACTGGAGTGTCAACGTCACCATCAAGTACAAATGTTGCCATTAAGTGGACTGCTGATTCAATTGGTGCTGGTGCGTATGTCCCATACAGCTTCGTGGCAACACTTACGCCTACTGCTGGTGGAACTGCTATTACCTGTGCTTACCCAAGCTACACATCAGTAACTGTTGGAGCCACTACGGCTTCCAACACGTACGGATGTGTTTGGTCAGGCCTTACACCAAATACTTCATACACCTACAGCATTGCTGAGTCTTCTGTATGGGCAACCGGAACAGCACTAACTGGTGTTGTGCTTACTGCGAATGTTGCACCAGGCGCTCCATCAATCGTCAGTGCAGCCAAAACAGTGACCGGAACTACATATGGTTCTGTTACCAACTATGGAATTACGATCACATGGGCTGCTCCAACAACAAACCTCGGATCACCAGTTACTGGTTACTTAGTAACTGCTACTGGGGCTACCAATGGACTGTTCGTATGCCCAACTGTTCTTAGCGCTTCATCAACAACTTGCACCATCTACGGATTCGCGGCTAATGAAGTTGTTACCTACAGTGTCAAGGCTCTTAACGCAGCTGGAGCAAGTAGCGCAGCGACAGTTAACGTTATTGCAGGAACCACTGACAAGAATCGTTACAACTCTGTAACAATGGAAAGCGCTCCTGCGGCTCCTGCAGCAGTAACGTCAATTTCACTCACACAGGCAGCACTTGGCTCTGTAACTGCATCATGGCAGCAGACTAACGCCGTCACAGGACTTGTTACTGGACCTGGTTACTCAACCAGCTCTTACAACTCGACACCTGTTACTAGCTTCCTTTGCACAGCAACCGCAACTGGTTACGCAACTGTTTCAACAACAGTTGCAGCTCCAGCAACGAGCTGTACATTGACTGGACTGTCAAACGTTGCATACACAATCAGTGTCTACACCGTAAATGGCTACAGCACTTCTTCAACTCTTAACACAAGCGCTGCGGTAACTGCTACTTCTGTTCCTCAGTCGGCTGCAATGCTCACCAACTTTGGCGGACTTTCAGCAGTGAGTGGAACACTCACAGTTGTCTGGCAGGCACCTGCTCAAGTCAATTTCTTCAGTTCACTGACTAGCCCAAACACCGCTGCAATAACTGGTTACACAGTTACTGCGACCGATGTTGCAGGCAATGTGTTCACATGCAAGGCTGCAGCTACAGCTACAACTTGCACAGTAACTGGACTGGCCAACTCAACTTCTTACTCAGTTGTTGTGACAGCAACTAATGGTGTTGGTGACTCGAACTACGTTGAGAACATGACGATTAAGACACTTGCTGCAACGGCTCCTGCCGCTCCAACTGTTGTTAGCGCGGTTCGAAACGCGACTGGACTTGCTGTAACTTGGACTGCTCCTGCTTCTGCTGGATCAGGTCAGCTCGTTGGTTACTGGGTTTCCGCTACTGACCCACTCAGTGGTCAGCAGTACACATGCCCATACAACTCAACTTACGGACTAGTCCTTGCTCCTACTGTGACTTGCAGTATTAATGGTCTTACAGTTGGTGGTTCATACAACATCAGCGTTACCGCAATCACGAAGGACGGAGCCGGTGCTGTACAAACCAGTGCTGCTGGAACAAAGACTGGTGTTGTTTACAACACACTTAATCCAGAACCAGTAATGGCTACATTCCTTGCCGTGACTGCAAAGCAGAAGTCTGTATCAGCTCTATCAGCTGGTGCGAAGACTTCACTTGCTTCACTAATTAGTTCAATCAACGATGGTGCTCAGATCACTGTTACTGGTTACGGAACGACAAAGGCAATTGCACTAGCTCGTGCAAATGCTGCTGCTAACTACTTGTTCAACAATGGTGCAGCTGTACACGTAACTATTAAGAGTGTTATCTCGAAGACAATCAAGACTGCACTAGTTACGGTTACAAGTAACTAAATACTAAGTTCAAAGAAGTAAAGAATCCCGGTCTTCCTTATTTGGAAGGCCGGGATTCTTGCTGAATAGCAACCTAAATAAGTTAGATTATGAGTATGAATGATCAGAACACTTTAGGTCGTTCAGCTGCTACGGAGTTCAGTGTAGGTATTTCTTCGCTTCTGAGAAATCCTGGTTTTGTGTCTATAGTCTTAGGACTAAGCATCGGAGTCATAGTTTGCTTTCCGTTGTTCGGTCACGGTAGGTTGTTGCTTCTTGACTGGATAAGCGGGCCACACAATTCCTCATTTCAGAGTTCATTGATGGGTCTCAATGGAGGACTTACGACAGGTTCAGTACTTAGCCTTGTTACCTCGGCACTCTATTCATTTTTCGGATCAACTGTTTCTTGGCTACTCTTACTCTTATTTTTCCCATTAGCCACTTTTGCCATTGGAAGACTTGTTGGGGGTAGCCATTGGACTCGGATCGCTGCTGGGACACTATTTGTCCTGAACCCCTTCGTTTTTAACCGTATCTATGTTGGCCACATACCGCTTCTACTTGGGTACGCACTCTTACCTCTAGCAATAAAAACCGCATTGAAATCACCGAACGAAAATTATTTAAGTTGGGGAAAAGTTACATTGTGGTGGTTTTCAATGACGGCCCTGAGCCCTCACTTTGCTTGGATATACGGCTTGGTTGTATTTTCTGTTTTTCTAGTTACATCTTTTCAAGGAGTCAGATCTCTCGTGCGGTCACTTGTTTGGCTTTTTGTAGAGGTAGCGAGCTTTGCCGTTTCAATCACTTTCATGATTTTGCCTTCGCTTTACACTTCATTACCTACAACCATTGGAACTTCAAGCCTCAACATTTACCGCACGGTGGCAGACCCAATTTTCGGCTTGTATGCAAACGTTATTTCTATGTATGGATTTTGGAGACTCGGCCCTGGACCAACAATGCCTAAGAACGTGCTTCCTGGGTGGTTCTTAGTGTTTATAACAATTTTGTGCGTTGCTGCCTACCACCTTGTTAGTTTGAGAGGTTTTTCGGATAACAGTGGTGTTAACGGAAAAATTGGTAATTTTCGAAGTGCTGTGAGCTACATTCGAAGCACTGATGAACAAAAACAATTAACGATGCTCGTGTTGTTGTTTGGCTTAGGCGGTCTTTTTCTCTCGCTCGGACCTCAAGGAGCTACTGGGCCGTTATTCTCCTTTTTGTATTATCATTTTTCTTTTTTTCAGATTATGCGTGAGTCACAAAAATTTCTTATGTTGTGGGTACTAGCCCTCGCATTGTTTTTTGGGTGGGGAGCAACAAAAGTAGTTGTTATGTTCAAGAAACAAACGATTCAGAATGTAGCTGGAATACTACTGTGCATCGGATTGCCAATTGCTTACACACCAATTATGTTCAATGGACTCAATGGACAGATGTCACTTTCAAATGTTCCAGGCGAGTTTGAGCAAGCAAACAAGATAATGGGAGATGGACCAGGTAAAATCTTGTATCTTCCTTGGCATCAGTACATGCTTTATCCATTCACCAATGGACATGTAATCGCAAACCTTGGTTCGAATCTCTTTACGCGAGATGTAATTTCTGGCGACAATGTGGAAGCAGAAGGTGTGAACTCCCAATCAACGTCACCAAGAAGTTCATTCATTCAAAGTCTTCTCACTAGTAGCCCAACGGTGAAACACTTAGGATCACTGCTGGAGCCGCTTGGTGTTCAGTTCATTGTTTTATCAAAAAACACCAATTGGCTGTCGTACGCGTGGATATCTCAGCAACCTGATTTAAAGTTGATTGCTGACAATTCTTCGTTATCAATTTATGAAAACTTATCTTATGTAAGTAAAAACGAAAAGAACTTGTATACCGGCGTTGTGTCCAACGGACATCTAATTACTCAGTTGTCACCGGTATCTTACAAAGTCAGCTCTGGGAACTCTTCGTGGATTACTACCGACATCCCGTATCAAAAGGGGTGGGCCCTTAATGGAGTGCAGGTGAATGCGAGCCCCCAGGGCTTGGTCCAGGTAGCTGTCGGGAAGAGTGGGGGGACGCTGACGTTTGACCCATGGAAGGCAGTGATAATCGGATATCTAATCTCTGGAATTATGGTTACCACCCTCGGGGCCCTTGTTTTCGTTGCTCATCGTAATAAAATCTCAAAAGGAAGACGAAGCAAAATTATCTAACTTGACGTATGGTAGGTAAGGGATTACTGAGTTCTTAGGATTGCTATTTCAACCTTATTTAACCGACTTAAAGAAACAACTGGTTCCGGGATCCTGGGGAGGGGGGCAATTTCGCTACTTCTTGCAACCGCCGGCGTAAATCTTTCAAGCTTTCTGTTTCATATTGAGCTGAGTCGACTTCTTGGACCAGGAAATTACGGCGCAATTAACTCAGTCCTTAGCATCTTGACGCTTATTGCAGTCCCGATAGGGGCGGCCCAATTAGCAGTTACGCAAGCCGTAGTCGGCTACGTAAATCAAGGGCAGAAATTTTCATTATCGAAAATGACAAAAAGATCTTTTCTTTTTGGTATTGCCGCAATGATTATCTTCTTAGTTCTAATCCCGATGCAGGACAAATTCCTTCACTTGCATAGTGCTACGCCACTCATCCTGGTCGCTTTGTGGATTCCAATTACGACAATAGGGGCAGTTCTTCAAGGCGCACTTGTAGGTGAGTATCGGTTCAGGTCCGTTGCTTTTGCAGCATTCATGAGCGGTGGGCCAGTTCGGCTGTTACTTGGCCTAGGGATGGTGAAAGCCGGCTGGGGAGTGAGCGGAGCAGTTCTTGCAACCATATTTGCTCAATTGTTTTCAACCACCTCACTTTTTGTTTCAGCGAGGGATAACTATGGATCTCATCTAGAGAAAATTCACGTTAGAACTTCTGGCAGAGACATGGCACTATCGATTGGCGCAGTGGGTGGGTACACTGCGCTCAGTGGCGTGGATACGTTTCTTGCTCGTCACTATCTTTCGGCTCACCTTGCAGGTGTCTACGCTGCAGGTGCAATCGCTGCACACATTGCGTTGTTCGCTCCGGGGGCAATAGTTTCAGTGGCTTTTCCTCACTTGGCGGAAAATGATGATGAACGAAGTCGCAAGGCTTTCGTGCAGGCCTCGTGGTTGACTTTTGCAATCGGGGTTGCAACTGCGATCTTCCTGACAGTTTTTGCAGCATTCGTAGTTGGCCTACTGTTCGGAACAAAGTACAGTGGCTCAGTTCAAATACTAGGAGTTCTATCTTTTACTTCAGTTTTTTTTGGACTTACAAATCTCCTGGTGTATCTACTCATCGCCAGAAGATCACTCATGGCGTTGCTCCCCTGGGCGGGCGTTGGCACTGCTGTCGTAGCGATTGACACACGACACACAGCTCTGAACTCGGTCGCTTGGTCAATGTTCAGTATTTCACTACTCACATTTGGTGCATGCCTTTCAGCGGTGCTTTACACAACAAAGCCTTCCTCTACAAAAGTGACCGCTGATGTTTGAGAGTGAATCAACCAATAGTTGTGACTTAACTCTCGTGGTTCCCTTTTATAATCCCGGTCCTCGATTTAGCAGCCACATTACTGAGATTATTAAAGTACTCAGCGATGAAGACATTTCGTATGAAATGATTGCTGTTTCCGATGGAAGCACCGATGGAAGTGAAAATCAGCTCAACATGATTACTGCCAACGAACTCACCGTGATTCGTAGTCTTACGAACCAGGGCAAGGGCGAGGCAATTCGCATAGGACTTTCGAATGGGAGTGGGCGCTACCTTGGGTTTATTGATGCAGACGGTGACTTGCCGGCGAAATTATTGCGTTCATTTATCGAAGTAATGAAAAATGAAAATCCTGACATTATTTATGGAAGCAAACGTCACCCTGAGTCCGATGTCTATTATCCGCCAGTTAGGAGACTCTACTCTTGGGGCTACCAGCAGCTCAATAGGCTTTTGTTTGGACTACCCATAAAGGACAGCCAAACAGGAGTGAAAATAATTAGGAAAGATGTGCTTGCTGAAGTTCTTCCCAGAATGGTTGAGAAAAGATTTGCTTTTGACCTTGAATTATTCGTGGTTGCAAGGCAGCGCGGATTCACACGCTTTGTCGAAATGCCAGTGACCATTATTGAGAGATTCACTAGTACAGTGTCGCTGCGTTCGGTACGTCAAATGCTGCAGGATACTTTGGCAATCTTTTATCGACTGCGCATCATCCGTTTTTATGGTCCAAAGATTGAGAGAATGTAGTGATGACTTCAGATTTTCCTAAATTTTCGAAACTACGTATTTTGATATTTAACTGGCGCGACCTAGCACATCCATTAGCTGGAGGAGCCGAGGTCTATACGCACCGTGTGGCTGAAGAGTGGATAAAGATGGGGCACGAGGTCACACTCTTTTGTGCTTCTGTAGTCGGAAAGCCCGAGTTGGAAGATCTAAATGGATTGAAGATTATTCGCAGAGGTGGCAAACATTCGGTTTACCGTGAGGCGAAGAAGTTCTATAAAAAAGAAGGACGAGGTAATTTCGACCTGGTTATTGATGAGGTCAATACTCGTCCGTTTGGTGCACCAAAGTGGGTGAAAGATGCGCAAGTTATTGCATTGATATATCAAGTTTGTCGTGAGATTTGGTTCTATGAAGTTCCATTTTTAATTGCAATTATTGGTAGATACATCTTAGAGCCACGTTGGCTTAGAGAATATAAGAATGTGCAAATAATCACAATATCTCAATCGAGCAAAGAGTCGCTAAAGCTTTATGGTTTAAACAAGGTAGATATAGTACCAGTAGGTTGTGATTTCCTGAATGAGGTTTCTCAAGCCGAAAAAGAAGTTGTGCCCACAATTATATTTGTTGGAAGACTGGCTCGCAACAAGAGGCCAGACGTAGCAATTGCAGCCTACAGATTGCTTAAAGAACAGCTACCTACTGCTGTGCTGAAAATTGTAGGTACGGGACCACTGGAGAAAAGAATTAAACAATCAGCTCCCGACGGAGTTCATTTTTTAGGTCGGCTTTCTCAGGATGAAAAGGATAGACATGTCTCGAGCGCTCATGCTCTTGTAGCCACATCTGTAAGAGAAGGTTGGGGGCTAGTTGTCACCGAGTCGGCGATACTAGGAACTGTCACTGTTGCATATGATGTGCCTGGGTTAAGGGATTCAGTTAAGGCATCAGGCGGCATATTATGTCAACCTAATCCAGAATCACTCAACGAAGCGCTTAAAAGTTTTTTTAGTGATACATCACAAGAACGTTACATGAATGAATCATCAAATGGTGTACTACCATGGCACGAAGTTGCGTCTCGAATTCTTAACATTTTTTTTATCCAGTATGAATAATATGCAAGCAAAACAGGTAAGACTTCTGAAATCTTTCGAGACAAATAAGTCTAGATGGTGCTTAATTGTCTTACCTGCAATGTTTTTAGTTATTGCACCTTCACTATTTTGGACGGGTGCTGACGGCAGATTAAGTATTTCTGCTTCGGGTGATTACCCATACGTGTTTCTTTTAGATCCAATTTCTTTCATACGTCACATAGGTTTTAGCAATCTTCAATCATCACTTGGAGCAGAATCGCTATCAACGTATTTGTCAACAGCACTGTTTGCCATCCCATTAAAAGCAATAAATCTTAACTCTCAATTAGTGATTGTCGGAGTAGTACTTGCCGCTACCTATTTGGGTATGTTTTTTTTGATCAAGGAATTCTCATCTGAAAAGCAAAGCTTCGCTTCCTCAGCTGCCGGCTTCCTTGGTGGTGTTATTTCGACTTTTGCGCCAATTATCAGTCAAAATCTATTTGTGACTATGGCTCCAGCCATGTATCTCATGCCTTTCGTGCCTTGGTTCTGCATTTATTTTATTCGTTATTGCAATGTTGGAGGTGATAAATACGTGTACTGTTCAGGATTACTTATTTTTCTGTGCTCTCCAGGCTTGACAGACATTCCAGACTCTTTGCCGATACTATTTCTTGTAATTGTCATTATTTTATTCTTGCTTGATCTTGAGAAAATCGTTAACTATAGATTCCTTCTTAGAACTACAAAGTTTTTCTTTTCAGTGCTGATTCTCAATCTTTTTTGGCTCTTGCCATGGTTCGTTACGCTCCTCAGAAGCAGCGTCCAGATAGCGATGTCAACTTCAAATTCTGGCAAGATGCAAGCTGAAAATTACGTAAACATAATTAGCAAATCATCAAGTTTTTTTGATGCGTCGAGTTTACGTAATTCGTTCAAATTGATGAAAGAATTTAGTTGGCCACAGTTCGCATATTCTGATTGGTTCAGTACTTTTTTCTTGTTTGGATTGGTTCCATTGGCCATAATTGTTTTGGCATGGATTTATGACGCATTTGATACAAGGCTCGTAAAAACTCATTCCGACGCTTTTTATGGAATGGTTGCTCTAACCATAGTATTTACATGCCTTGTATCGTTAGGATCAGTTCCATTTTCAGTTGAAATCTTTAATTGGTGCACCTTCCACATTCCTCTTTTTGTCAGTCAGAGAAATTTCTACAAAGTTTATTCAGTTCCATTGGTGCTTGCTTCATCAATTGCATGCGGAATAGCGATATTGCGACTGTCAGCTCATTTGAAAAAAAGAACATTAACCGTACTTTTAGTTACTGCGGCATCGTGTTTTATGATCTACGGCTTTCCTCTCGTCGCTGGCACTTCATTTCGACTTCCAATTTCTACGACTGGCGAATCTGGAAGGCTGATATCGAAGCTGCCGACAGGTTACATAAGTGCCGCTGACTATGTTCTCAAATACGGTCCTGAAAACGTCGTTTCGTTTCCGGTACTAGGTTGCTTATCTCAGTGGACATTTTTAAACGACATGACCCCCAACAAAAATTCTTACTTAGGTGTTTCTCCACTCAGGTATATATATGGTTTTACAAATTATGTTGCCACTAGTTCGTTTGGCTCTATTTCTAATGAGACTGCATTTAATGAGGCATCAAGATTAATGACGTCTGATAATCCAGAAGGGTTTGCAAGCCTTATTTTGAAGAAGCATGTGAGCTATGTCTTGTATGATTCCCAATCAATACGTGACAAAAACTATAGACCTTTTAGTACATTTGTAGGTCCAAAGATTGAAAAATCATTCTATCAAGCGGTTTTACATGATTTGCATGCAGTGAAGGTGATGCAAGTTGGAAATTATGAATTATTAAACATCAGCAAACCAATTAACTTGCCTTCAAACAGTAAGTCAAATAGATTCATTCAGATAGATAAAATACATTTCGTGTCACTATTACTTTCGGTAGTATTTTGTTCGATTTTAGTATTCGTGAAAATTTCAAATCGACAAAAAATTAAGCCAGTTTTAACCGGAGACTCATGATTAATCAGTCAGCAAGTATCTTGCTTAAATCTGTATCTGTAATCATCATAAATCTGAATGGTGGTGAAGCACTTCTTGCTTGCATTCAAAGCGTTGAGATGAGTTACGTAAGAGAAATCATAATTGTTGATAATGGTTCGTCGGACGATTCGATAGAGTCATGTCTTTCTTTTTTCCCAAATCTTGTGGTGATCAGGAACAAAGTTAATTTAGGATTTGCTGGCCCCTGCAATCAGGGGGCTGAGATTGCAGAAGGCGATTTTCTTCTGTTTCTCAACAATGACGCTAAATTGACTCCTGGATCTTTAGAAAAATTAGTACATGAAGCGTCCAAGGATTCTGTTGCCGGAGTTTCACCTAAGATAATTGATGAAGATGGTGGCATTGATAGTGCTGGATCATTTTTTACTCTGACGGGCTTTCTCCATCACATCACAGAAGCTGAACTGTCATTCTTGTCTGCGTCTCCTAAAAGATTTTCATTAAAAGGAGCCTGTTTTCTCGTTAAAAAACGCTGCTTTTTTGAAGTAGGTGGTTTCGACAATTCGTTTTTTGCATATTTTGAAGAGAGCGATTTGTGTTGGAGACTAGTGAACAAAGAATACGATTTGATTTATCTTGATACTGCGTATGCGATTCACGAAGGTGGAAGAACAACAAAGAAAGTATTCAAATCTTCTTTTATTGACTATTTGAGTTTTAGAAATAGAATTATCAGTATAAGAAGAAATCTACCTTTGTCTACAAAGTTGTTAATTTTACCCTTACACCTAGTCTGCTGTCTTTTCTTCGCATTTGCTTTTCTGTTAATTGGTAAGCCAAAAAATGCTCTAGCAATCTATCGTGCAATAATTGTAGGTACTCTGATGTCTACAAATGGTGATTTCTTATCGAAACAATCTTTTGCTCGTGTGAATCTAAAGACCCTACGGCCGTTAACAACGATCCCTCATTTACGAAACATTTTTGATGAACTTCGGAGATATTTAGTCAGATGGTGATTTTTTTAATACTAAGGATTATGTAATTGTTACTGCGATTTTTACGAAAGTTTCAGTGAAAATGTAATTAACAACATGAAGTTTTTACGTTCATTGTAATCATATAAAAAAGTGGTGTGATCCAGCGGAAGGAACATAGATTTTTCAAATTGGATCCGGGCTGGATTATTTCTTAACTTTTCGAAGAATGCAGCGATTACCTCGGATTGATTTGGATTGTATTGCATTTTGAGCAGTAACTTGGGATAATTGAAATTTGTCAGAAGACTTTCGGGGGAAAATTGTGAAAATAAATTTTATTTTGCCAAGACTTGCTCTTAGGCCAGTTGGCGGATATAAGGTTATTTATCAGTATGCCAACGAACTCTCAATTCGTGGTCACCAAGTTACTGTGGTTCATTCTGCAAGTAGTCCGTACAAGAAATTTTTTGTCTCACATGCTCACTGGCTAGTTGCAAACGTTATTCTGTTCTTTAAAAGAAACTGGATTCTTCGATGGTTTCTTTTGCATGAAGACGTCAAGTTAGTGATTGTTCCATATCTCAATGAGCTGTTCCTACCAAATGCTGATGCAACGGTTTTGACTTCCTGGGAAACTTCAGAGTTGCTCGGAAACCTTCCAGGCAAATTTGGGACTTTGTTTCAAATCGTTTATGACTACAAATTTTGGATGAGTCAAGATGAGAATAGGTTCCGTATTGAAGAATCTCTTTTGAATAATGACATTAAGCATATTGCAACGTCAAGTGTTGTTGAAAAAATGCTTATGAGTATTGGTGTTGAATATGAAATCACCATTCGAGCTGGCCTAAGTGAACATGATTTCTTTTTTGAGCCAGGTCTAAAGTCAAAACAACCTCTTATTCTCTTTCCTGCTCGCACAAACTCTACCAAAGGTCTAAGCACTGCGGTTGAAGCAATGAAAATAATCCATTCTGAAAATCCAGAGGTGAAGATTGAATGTTTCGGATCTGGAAAAATTAGAAACATTCCACAATTTATTAAAATTCACAGAAACTTATCAGATGTTGAACTTAGAAATCTTTATAATCGAGCATCAATCTTTGTATTCCCAAGTACTTTTGAAGGTTTTGGGCTTCCTGCGCTTGAAGCAATGTCATGCGGATGCGTTGTCGTTTCGACAAAGTGTGGTGGTATCGATGACTTCTTGAAGGATGGGATTAATTCTCTACTAGTTGCAGTCAACGATCCTATTTCGATGGCGTCCGCAATCGCTAGGCTTTTGTCGGATAATCATTTGTGCACTCAATTGAGAAGTGAATCTCTTCTTGAAAGCAGTACGTTCAGATTAAAACTGACTGTTGACTCTCTCGAGAGATACGTCGTTGAAAGTTTATAGTTTTTTTTGTGAACGTGAAAATGTTCTGATTTACATAAATAATGAATGAAAATATAAGTCCGCGTTCAGTTAATTAATTAGACATCATTTTATGAGTGTCATAAAATGATGAGTTTTGTTGAGCAAAATTTTACTGTTTTCCTTATCTGATTGACCAGTTTGATCCACTAGCGTGATCAACAATTTTTATTTTTGATTCGGTCAAAACATCTCGTAAATTGTCCGCTTCATCGTAGTTACCTTCTATTTTGAAGCGATTCCTGAGCTGAATTATGTTTTCTACTAGGTAATTGAAGTCATCTTGCTTTTCTTGTGCTAAATTTGCTAGCGACACTAATTTAGACATTGCCATAATGGCGTTCTCATTATCTTTCTCAACTAGTGCAGCTAACTCAAGTGGCGTTGTGGCTGTTTCAATTTTAATCTTTCCCTGATGTTTCGTAGTTGGTGTCTGATAGTGAATTTCATTTTCTAAGAAGGTTTCTGAACCTGATATCAGTGTTTGAACTTCATCGTTCAGTCTGCGATATGCATTTCCTTTTCCAGTAATAGACATGGTCTGATTTTCAAAATCTATAGTCATGGCTGTGTGCTCATCAATGCCGAGTATTGGTGAACCATCAGGGATCATTTCTTCGAGACACCCAAGTCTCTCAAGCCCTAAATAACAACAGCTTGTGTCATAGTCCTGACCTTCAGCATTATTAAAGTGTGGGATCACTGCACAGTTAATTCCAAGTAGCCCCATGAGATTTAGTCCTTCAAGCCAGTAAGGGTTCGCACCAGCTTTGTAGATCTCATAAATTGGTGCAGTAAAGGCACCGAGAGTTAGTGCAGCTGCTGATGAGAAGCAAACAACGCCACCGTTATCCAATACGTGGAGTAGGTCCTCTTGTAAATCAAGACCTTTCCACTGTGCCAGTGCATACGAAGGGCTTCCTGGGCCAGCAAAGACGTAGTTTGCTTCTCTGACGCTTTGGCGAAAGAGTTCTCGCTCAACCCCTGATGACTTCTCGTAGTTGATAAAGGAGAGGGGTTTCAGGTCCGTTTGCAGTGAGACCTTGAAGTAGTCAACAAGCTTTTGCGTCATCTGTGGCACATTGAGCTGGAACCCATAGGGAGTATCGAGGTTTACTGCTCTCACTTCATCAAGCCCCGACAGTAACTCGCGGTGCACTTTGGTCATTCCTGGTGCTGTTTCACCTGATCCCATAATGACTAACTTGCCTTTTGCCATACGTAAAGCGTACTGGCAACGACAATCAAATGCACCGCCTGAGTCGCTAAGTTGGGGTCATGAGTACAGTCTTTTATTCGCTGCAGGAACGCTCCAAAGGAAGGGTCACGAGGCCCCTGCTCCTATGGGCATTCCTCATGGCCATTGACTTTTTTTGTTACGAGGCACAAATAGGTAACAGCAACACGGTGCGTGACGCAGGACTCCTAATCACTGTGGTGCTCGGTATCTATCTCGGGTGGCAGCGCCGCAGTGGGACGGTGTTTATTGCCCCACTCGTTAGCTGGATAGTGGCGTGGCCATCCCTATGGCTAGCCACCATGATTCACGAAGGATTCTTCAAGGGTTTCTTTAAGGGACTGTTTTTAATCACCATTGGTTGGATCGCGATTGGTGCAGCTGAGTTTGCTGTTCTGCTGATTACCTCAACGATTGTTCGAATGCTTCGTGGAAAGAGAAGAGGCAGTGCTGCTGGAGATTTTTGGGCCTGACGACAAGGTGAAGTAACTTCATTTGTGTCTTCCTTCAAACATTATAAATACTTCTAGGTGTAGCTTTGCTGTTCGACGATGTTCTTTAGGTTAGTGAGGTTTTTCTTCCATATTTAGGGGAGCAGGGGAATGGCTGCCAGTGCTCCAAAGATGTTTTTTCATCGAAGTTATTTCGAGGAGGAAACAAAAGATGCGTTTGCATTCGCAAGGGTAATCTTTCGAAATTTTCGATTAAGGTAGGTCAAAATACTTCGAAAATCACTTCTATTGAGCGGCTACGAAAGAATTTTAGCATGTGACTATTCCATTTATACCGGTAAATGATTGGTATCTATTTAGACTTAGAATTATTTTGTTAAGTTTGATAGATGAACTATGAAGGATATTTCAACTCAAATTATGCACTTTTAAATAAGAATTACACAAAATGGTTTTGGAAACAGAATAGGGCTGTAAGCAGTTTTTTTACTCATTCACCAAGCGAATCAATTTTAGAAATCGGTTCAGGGGTCGGTGGGTATTGTGAATTTCTTCCTTCTGGAGTGCAATACACTGGCCTTGAATTGGACCCTTTGGCTTGCGAATATACTAAAAACAAATATCCTCATTTTTCATTTGAGAATTCATCTTTTGAGAATTTTTCAAGTTCTAGAAAGTATGACGTGATAGTTGCATTAGAAGTACTTGAGCACATTGAAAATCCGAATGCTTGTATTAAAAAGATTTCAAATTTGTTAACTGAAGGAGGTATCTTTATAGGGACATCACCATTTCCATTTAAAAAAAATGTTAAGGCTGATTCGACGCACCTCTCCGTCTTGCACCCTCAAAATTGGAGGAGGCTATTTGAATTAAACGGGATGAAAATTATTGCGATAAAACCTATGACATTTATTCCAGCTATTTGGAGAATCAACAAGAGGTTGAATTTACTCATCCCATTTTACATACCATTTAGAGGAATTATCTCAACATCATTGCTTATTGTTAAAAAATGAATGTTGAGTGAAACCCATAATAAAGAAATCTAGATTTTTTTCAAGACTTGATTTACTCTTTGTCGATTAAAATTTATCCTTAAACTTTTTAGGGATTTAACATTCGCCATGCATTAAGCCCCTCTTGTTAGCTGAATGTTATGTTGCGACCAATGTGTGTTCTACAATGCTTCTCAGAGGTTCCTTTAAGCGAATGATTTAATGTCCTTCGGGTTGATTACAAGGTGAAGCAAAGCTGACAGTGCTGCTTCCTACTACAACTATTGTTCAAATGTTCCTAGGAAAGGGAAAGTACACCGATTCTTGAATTATGACCTTCGGTTGTGATGAATTCTGATTGCCTGTCAAATTTTTAAATTTCAGAAACTAGAAAGTTAATTATTCACATTCTGTTCAGGGCTTTATGGTTCACCAAATGATTTTTGATCGAGTGAGATGCTTTAGTAAGGTCAAACACCTCAGTCCAACAAACGTCGAATCCCACTGTTTTCAAGCAATTTTTCGAGCTGGTACGCCACCGTATGTGCCATCCGGCCCAATGTCCGTAGTAACCACGGCACCCGCTGCGACGATCACGTTATCCAGAATTGTAACGCCCGGAAGGATCGTCACCCTGGCACCAATCCAGCAGTGGTCACCAATTCGGACCGGCAGGTGGACCGCCTCTGGCTCCACCCCACCTCCAACTAGCTTCTGATGGTTCGAGGTGATTATCATCACTTGCGGACCAAGTAACACATCTCTTCCGATTGAGACCGAACCCGGGCCTTCTATGTAAAGCCCTTGATTAACCCAACTTCTCGAGCCAATTTGAAGCTCTGCAGTTTCAATTCTTGCCCCACGAAGACCACAGGGACCTTGAACGACAAATCCAGCCATTTTCACGAAGACGAACTCCTCGGAGAAGAGACTAGAGCTGACAATGTGTCTAGCGATGAAAGACTGGAGGACTCTACGAGGATGGCGGAGCCGACGAATCTTTACAACTTCACTCCGTGCAAACCTAGCGAGCAAAGATTGATTACCCGGTTCTTGATTGAACGAGCTAGGATTCCCGATTCTTTTTTCTCCAAGTGTCGAAAAAAGCGTTTTCCAGTTCTTTAGAATTTTTCGTTTCATTTCAGCCCCAATCACCTTTTAAAAGTTTAGTTCCATGTATTCAAATTGCTCGACACTAAATTGGGCGTAAGTCTTGACATAGAAAGCTAATTGGTCTCGTGCTTCTCCTACTTAAATCGGAAGTTACTGAAATCGTTTCCTTGACAGCCAATAAAGGCTTCTGGGTCAGTTATTGTGTTCGACGATGTTCTTGAGGTTGGTGAGGTTCTTCTTCCAGATGTAGGTGAGAAGGGGAGTGGCTGCTAGTGCTCCTAGGGAACCTAGGAAGAACAGTGGAAATGAGAG